>Ga0310694_10000038_pt1 | contig 189581 bp, 162 predicted proteins | sample 174DNAGHGhighgp2_FD_203884 | JGI IMG/M metagenome (GOLD analysis project Ga0310694, IMG submission 203884) | Sheep rumen microbial communities from Palmerston North, Manawatu-Wanganui, New Zealand - 1742 DNA GHGhigh gp2 (v2) (version 2) | ecosystem: Host-associated > Mammals > Digestive...
GTTACGGTGATGTTCTCCGGAATGTAGTAGGTGGGGTTGACGGTGACCATAACGGTGTGGATGGTGTTCTCAGTCAGCACGGTGTCCCGGTATTCGCCGGCCTGCGAGAGCGTGCGCTCGCGCCAGGTTTGAGAATCACCCTGGCAGAAGGCGATGGGGTAGTCCTCCACGATATTGAATGGTGTCACGGTGAGGTTGAGGAAGTGCACGCTGTCGCATCCCGCTCCGGAGGTCAGCGAGTCGTAGGCGGTGGCGCTTGCATAGAAGGTGCGCCCGTGCCAGCGGTACGGCAGGCTGCCCTGGGTTACGGTGATGTTCTCCGGAATGTAGTAGGTGGGGTTGACGGTGACCATAACGGTGTGGATGGTGTTCTCAGTCAGCACGGTGTCCCGGTAGTCTCCGGCCTGCGTGAGCGTGCGCCCGCGCCAGGTTTGCGAATCGCCCTGGCAGAAGGCGATGGGTTCGTCCTCCACGATATTGAACGCTGTCACGGTGAGGTTGAGGAAGTGGACACTGTCGCATCCCGCTCCGGAGGTCAGCGAGTCGTAGGCGGTAGTGCTTGCATAGAAGTCACGCCCGTGCCAGTGGTACGGCAGGCTGCCCTGCGTTACGGTGATGTTCTCCGGGATGTAGTATCTTTGGTTGATGGTGAGGTGCAAGGTGACCACGCTGTCGCAGCCGTTGGCGGCGGTGAAGGTCTGGGTGTAATTTCCCGACTGGGTGTAAGTCTGCCCGTTCCAAGTGTAATTCTCACAGGCGGTGGCGTAGATGTTGGCGGTCACCGCATGATTGATGGTCAGGTGCAGTGTCACCACACTGTCGCAACCGTTGGCGGCAGTGAAGGTCTGGGTGTAATTGCCCGACTTGGTGTAGGTCTGTCCGTTCCAAGTGTAATTCTCGCAAGCGGTGGCGGAGATGTTAGCAGTCACCGCATGATTGATGGTCAGGTGCAGCGTCACCACGCTGTCGCAGCCGTTGGCGGCGGTGAAGGTCTGGGTGTAATTGCCAGACTGGGTGTAGGTCTGCCCGTTCCAAGTGTAATTCTCACAGGCGGTGGCGGAGATGTTAGAAGTCACCGCATGGTTGATGGTGAGGTGCAAGGTCACCACACTGTCACAACCGTTGGCGGCGGTGAAGGTCTGGGTGTAATTGCCTGACTGGGTGTAGGTCTGCCCGTTCCAAGTGTGGCTCTCGCAAGCGATGGCGGAGATGTTGGCGGTCACCGCATGATTGATGGTCAGGTGCAGGGTTACCACGCTGTCGCAGCCGTTGGCGGCGGTGAAGGTCTGGGTGTAATTACCCGACTGGGTATAGGTCTGCCCGTTCCAAGAGTAGCTTTCGCAGGCGGTGGAGGAGATGTTAGAAGTCACCGCATGATTGATGGTCAGGTGCAGGGTTACCACGCTGTCGCAGCCGTTGGCGGCGGTGAAGGTCTGGGTGTAATTACCCGACTGGGTATAGGTCTGCCCGTTCCAAGAGTAGCTTTCGCAGGCGGTGGAGGAGATGTTAGAAGTCACCGCATGATTGATGGTGAGGTGCAAGGTCACCACGCTGTCGCAGCCGTTGGCGGCGGTGAAGGTCTGGGTGTAATTTCCCGACTGGGTGTAAGTCTGCCCGTTCCAAGAGTAGCTTTCGCAGGCGGTGGCGGAGATGTTGGCGGTCACCGCATGGTTGATGGTGAGGTGCAAGGTCACCACACTGTCGCAACCGTTGGCGGCGGTGAAGGTCTGGGTGTAATTGCCCGATTGGGTATAGGTCTGCCCGTTCCAGGTGTAACTTTCGCAGGCGGTGGCGGAGATGTTAGAAGTTACCGCATGATTGATGGTCAGATGCAGCGTCACCACGCTGTCGCAGCCGTTGGCGGCGGTGAAGGTCTGGGTGTAATTGCCAGACTGGGTGTAAGTCTGCCCGTTCCAAGAGTAGCTTTCGCAGGCGGTGGCGGAGATGTTGGCGGTCACCGCATGATTGATGGTCAGGTGCAGGGTTACCACGCTGTCGCAGCCGTTGGCGGCGGTGAAGGTCTGGGTGTAATTGCCAGACTGGGTATAGGTCTGCCCGTTCCAAGAGTAGCTTTCACAGGCGGTGGCGGAGATGCTGGCGGTCACAGCTTGATTAACAGTCAGATGCAAGGTTACGATGGAATCACAACCATTAGCATTGCCGTTGACTATAGTGTGGCTGTAATTACCTGAATTTGTGATGTTTGAATGCTCGTACCAGTCAAATGAGTTGCAAACGGAAGCGGTAGTGTCACCTGTCGTGGCTATGCAATCGGTGGCGACGGTAATCACAATGTCTTCTGATGTTGCGGAACACCCGTTGTCCCAGTTAGCGGTGACATTATAAGTATATGCTCCGGAGGTGTTCTGCTGCTCGTGGAATTGGGTGCCTGTTGTTGTCCCAACTGGCGTGTTGTTTCTTTCAATGGTGTAATTGGTGATGGCAGCAGGACTGTCTTCTATGCTTATTTTGAAAGGAATGTTGTATTCGTATCCGTTGAAATTGCTCAATTTTAACCATGAACCATTAATTCTGACCAAGTCCCCTTGCCCGACTATAGCAGGATTTGTTCCTACCGGAATGGGCATTGCGTTGCTGGGACAATTGAGCAGTACCCCATACCATAATTCTTGTTCAGCATCAATGACTACAGGACTGTTCAGTGTTACCGTATTCCAACCGGAAGAGGTGATGTTAGCGGATTGTTCCAAAACGAGCGTCCCCTCCGAGTATCCTCCGTTCTGGTATTTTCCTCCACGATATACAACTATTTTGTAAGAGGTGTAAGAAGCAGGAATGACATAAAAGGATATCTTTTTCAGCAATTTTTGATGATAGGGGATGAGTTCAGGTTCGCATAAGCGATTAACCATGGTGTAACTAGTTACGCCAAATCCTACACGTCGGCCATAATTAACGCTGGAGTCTAAAGAGAAAGTATAGGTGTGGATGTCTTGAGTGGGGGCTTGCCAGGATAATTGCACATCTTGTAGTTCAGCAGATCCCTGTAAGTTTTGAGGCGGATTGCAGTCAAGGTCATAGGTGCGGCCTGTCAGGGCAATGGTCTTGGTGGTACTGCCCGAAGAGAGTGTAAGTACAGCGTTTTCCACACCAATCGTGGCGATGGTGGGCGCGTATCGGATATATACTTGCGACACCCCAGTGCCCAAGGTTAAAGAGTTGCCGTATTGAATGTTGTCCGTGCTGATTTGGAATCCTGCAGGCACGCTGGCAACAATGTCATTGGAGAGTGCAACGCCACACAAAGATAGAATTTGGCTATTGCTGAAATTACCAATGGGCGCAATAAAGGATAAATCGTCAGCCGAGGTGCGGATTAATGGCGTTTTCCCTTGTATATATACAATGGCAGATTGGTCTAATGTGTAGTTATGGCCTGTAGGGGTTAGTGCTGTCAGCAGGAAATAACCGTCAAGATAGCCGCCCCAACCCCAATTGAAGTGGTAATAACCTTGATTGTCATACCCGTCGCAGATAAATGCGTGTCCACCAGTCCCAGAGCCAGAGTATATGACAGGACGCCAAGCATTCAATTCCGACTTGATCAGATTCTCCCAGTCCGATTCGCTGTAATTGGATTTGTTTTTGAATTCCGGAGTCAATGTGTTATAAGTGGTTGAATACTTGAAATAGTTGGATAAAGCATTGACCGCCAGTGATGTGGATGCGGCACTGGCATAGATTCCGTAAGTCATTTGCACACTGACACCGCAATGATAACTTAATCTGGCAACCGCATTTATCTGAGCACTTGAACTGTTGTAGTCAATAACTTCCGGCATGTAATTATAATTGTATGAGCCAATGCCAAAATTGACGGTCAAGGTCCCATAATCGCCGTAATAGTTATTGCTTGACGAAGCATTATTGCAAGTGTAAGTTTTTGTTCCCACACCTTGCGCAGGATACTCCCAGTAGCGTATGATTTGTGCCATAGCCGTAGCCACACATCCGGTCAATGCGTGCTGACCCTGTCCGTTGGAGTCTGGACAATGAAGGTTGTATGGGGAGGATTGGTTCCATCGGGTTTTGAGTAACGGGCCTATTACAGCTGCTTTTTCATGAATCATGTAGGTGTTGTCGGCCAAATGCCTCCATTTTTCCGTGGCGGCGTTTGGCTCCGGAGTGGCATTTTGGAGGAATAACTTGATTTCCTGGGTGTATCCATCCAATATTTCCTCCATGTTTACCGGCATACCATGCAGGTCAATTCGCCCTTCCGTGGAGTAACCCAGAATCGGTTCTATGCGATCGTCGGCGCTGACAATGACAAACCCGTTGGAGGTGCTGAAGATATAGAAACAGTTAGCACTGCGTGATGTGCTGGAATTCTGATATGTACCGGTGTAGATTAACTGTGCGGTTGGGGTGCTGGGTGATGGGTTTTGTGTTTTTGCCGCCATGAAATTCAGGGCGACATGTTTTGCTACCAGCGTGTCAACGGGTTTGGCGTGGGCGTTGGAAAGGCAGATGCTCAGAAAGAGTATCAATAGGGGAATCGAAATTGCCTTCCTTTTCATAATAATTATTCCTTCTTTCTAGAAAAGATGTTGAAACACATACAACAAATGGTGTAAAGAATGGCTGTAAAAGTCAGTACAATGGCAATTACAGCGAGATAGTCGCCATGCTTGGCGTAGAAGGTCATGTCGCTTTGGGCATAGACAGTGGGGTGTAACGCGGTGCGCTCCAGATATTTGGTTTTCTGTTCCACATCACCCGCCGGGTTGATGACACCTGAGAAACCGCCATTGGCTGCGCGCAGCACATAGCGATGAGTCTCCACCGCGCGCAAACGCGCCATCTCAAAGTGCTGCTTGTGCCCCGGCGTGTCTCTCCACCAGGAATCGTTGGTGATGACCGTGAGCACATTGGCCCCGTTTTGCACGAACCGGCGCACCACATCTCCATATATGGATTCGTAACATATTGCGGCACAGGTTTTTAATTGTTTTCCGTGTGCGTCAAATTCAAAGGTGCGCTGTTCGGTGTCTTTTCCTAAAGAACTGCTTACTCCGCCTAAATTGATTAACATATCGCCGAGAAAACCGAACACTTTGGGAAAGGGCAACGATTCCACTCCGGGTACCAAACGGCTCTTGTGGTAATGTCCGCAGTAGTGGTTTTTATTGTAAAGGACAGCGGTGTTGTAGAAATCCATATAATGAATGGCATCCACTTGCTTGGCGGTGGCCGTGGCCTTATGGTCGAAGAATTCGAAAGTGGACAACCCCAAAATGAAATTCAGATTTGGAAGTTTCGCAATAGCGGTGTCAAGCAACGGGAAACATCCGTAATTGGTGGAGGTTTCATCGTACCGTTTGTTTTGTAAGGCGGCAAGCAGAATGCTGTGCGCGATGCTGGACTCGGGGCACACCACCAAATTCGTCTTTTCGTTCAGATACGGGCCTGCCACATCCAAAATGCGCTGCGCCTCCTCTGTGTTGGTCAGCCGGTACTCCTCTTCCCACACTTCCGTGTTGGGCTGCACAATCACCGCCTCAATAGGAGTGCTTTTGTCGATGCTCTTCACATGATAATGGTACATGGCGGTGGAGAGCATGGCGGGAATGCCCAAACAGGCTATGAATATGGTGTATGCCCAACCCGCACGGCGGTTGTACTGGCGCTCGCGCACGATAATCCAGTATAGCAGATAGTTGAGCAGCAGCACCCATAGTGTACCGCCCAACGCACCCGTAATGGAGTACCACTGCACCCAATGCGGGCAAACTGCGAACACATTGCCCAAATTGAGCCAGGGCCAGGTCAGATCCCAAGTCAGATGCAGTTTTTCAAAAGCAATCCAGAAAGCGATGAACATGATGGGATGCGTCCAAGTGTGCTTGGAATGCTTGCGGCAACAATGCCACAAACCGAACACCAGCGACATCAGCATGGCGTTCAGCACACTCGCGGCAATGCCTCCGGGCACGGTCGTGTAACATATCCAGTATGTGGTTATCGCATTCCAAATCAGAAATGCAGGATAGGAAAAGATGAACCCTTTCCAGAACGAGACCTTGCTTCCTTTTTTCAACAACTCATCACTCATCAGAAACAACGGGATGAATGCGAAGAATATGAGGAACGGCAGCCCGTGCGGATACCAGGAGAAGGTAAACAGCAGGCCGCTGACGAGACTGAACAGGATGAGTTTATACCATTTCATGGAATTGGAGAGCTTGGGGTTGGGAAATTATCAATTTGATTGTTGATCTTTGAGTTTTGAATTGTACTTGTCAATGCCTTCGCGCAGGAACTTGATGTATTTGTCTTTGTCGCGTTCGTAGTAGGTGGGACCGGACAGGATGTTGCCGTCGGGATCCACCACGAAATAACAGGGCTGTGAGTTCTCGTGATAGAGCGTTTGCTCAATATGTCTGTTCTTGGCGCCGAGCATGGTGATGGGGTCCCCATCGGCGTTTTTAAGTTTTCCGGATTCCGAATCGGGCAGGGGAATTACCTTGTCATCGGCGTACATGGTGCACACGATGACCTCCTCGGCGAAGATGCGGCGCACCTCCGGGTCAATCCAGACAGCGTTCTCCACATTGCGGCAGTTGGTGCAACCGTGGCCGGTGAAGTCCAGAAACACGGGCTTGCCCTCTTTTTTGGCCACGCGCAACGCTTGGTCGTAGTCGAAATAACCCTTGATGCCAAATGGAATCTCCAACTTGTCGGCATACATCGGTTCCTCGGTCCATTGGTATGTGGACGCATTGCCACCGCCGTTGCCACTCTCGTTGCGCACGATGGCGGAGATGTCGAAATCCTGCGTGGTCATTGGCGGCAGCCAGCCGGAGATGGCCTTCAGCGGCGCGCCGAACATGCCTGGAATCATATAGACGACGAAGGTGAACACGAATACGGCCAAGGTGAAACGGAACCAACTCTTCTGCACGGGATAATCATCATCCAGCGGGAAGCGGATTTTGCCCAAAAGGTACAGGCCCAGCAGGGAGAACAGCACAATCCAGAAGGCGAGATACACCTCGCGGTCGAGGATGCCCCAATGGTAGGTCTGGTCGGGCACATTGATGAATTTCAAGGCGAAAGCCAACTCCACGAAAGCCAGAATCACCTTCAGCGTGTTCATCCAGCCGCCCGATTTGGGCAGTTTTTTCAACAAACCCGGAAACAGGGCGAACAGGGTAAACGGCACCGCGATGCCCAAAGAGAATCCCAGCATGCCGATAATGGGTTTCAGGAACGAGCCGCCGGCAGCGTTCAGTGCCACCGCGCCCGCGATAGGCAGTGTGCATGAGAAGGATACCAATACCAGGGTTAAAGCCATGAAGAAGATGCCAACCATACCGCCTTGGCGCTGGCGCTTGGCCGAGCCGTTAACCCAAGAACTGGGCAGCGTGATCTCAAAGTAACCCAGCAGCGAGAAAGCGAATATTAGGAAAATAACGGCAAACAGCAGGTTCGGTATCCAGTGCGTGCTCATGATGTTTCCCAGGTCGGCTCCGAAAATGGCTGACAAAACGAGTCCGAAGATGAGGAATATCAAAACGATAAAGAATCCGTAGAGTAGGGCGTCGCGTTTCCCCTTGTGCCCCTCCTTGGAGAAGAAGGAGACGGTCATCGGTATCATCGGGAACACGCAGGGCATCAGCAATCCCACCAAACCGCCCAGCACGGCGCCGAGGAAATATTTCCACAACGACTCCTCTTTCTGCTCATTGGTATCGGTGTTCTGTGCCGGTTCGTCTTTTGCTGGGTTGAGCTGTGCCTTGGAGGCAGTATCAGGGTTTATATTCTGGTCATCGTCCTTTTCCTTGTCCCCGTCCTCATTCATCGCCACCTTGTCAAATCCCTTGATGTCGAAGGCGAACTTCTGTTCCACTTGCGTGCACCGCCCGTCTTTGCAAGCTTGTCCTTCCAATTTTCCTTTGATGGTGAAGGGCTTGTTATCAAGCACTTGCACCCGCTGCTTGAAGGTGACTTGCTGATTGAAAAACTTTGAAGTACCGAACATCTCATCCGTCTCCTCTATCGGTTTGGGTTCCGTCACTTTGCCAATGCGCTTGTATTGTGCGCTTTTGTCAAAGTTGAACACAATAGGCAATTCAATGCCTTTGGTGTATTGGGAGTAAAGATGCCAATTCTGTTCAATGTTGGCCTTGAACTGCAGTTCCGCAACGGAATCGTTGATTTTGACGGTTTGGAATGTCCATTTTACGGGAGTTTCCTGTGCGAATACACAACAAACGCTAAGCATTAGCGCCAGCGAAGATAGGATAATGAGTTTGAGTTTATTCATACAAATGATATATAATAAAATTGCAAAAATATAAAAAATGAGATTACAACGATAAAGAAAAATGTTTTGCGGAATTAACGGTGAGATGGAATATTTTTTAGTATTTTTGTCCTTTTGAAGAAGGAAATGCGCTGTTGGATGTGAATTTATTTATATATCTGTAAATTTGATAGTTATGAATGATGATAGTACATTGGAAACTGTAGCCACGACCAATTTTCCCGCCCAGGCCGAAGTGATACGCTCGGTGCTGGAGTCGGGTGGTTTTGAAGCCTTTGTGGTCAATTCCAACGCACCCACATATGTGGGGCTGGTGGAAAGTGTGCGCGTGATGGTCGAGTCCTCCCAAGTGGAAGCCGCCCGAAAGTTCCTCGCCGAAAACCAAGAAGCAGTGGCCAGCGAGGAGTGATTAGTGCCCTTTCCCCGTTCACCAATTTCACCATTTACCCTTTTACTCCTTTTTTATGCAAAATACAAACTCCTTTTCTTTCGTGACCGCTAACGCCAAGATGGCCGATGTGCTGTCACATCATAACCACCTGATTAACCTGCTGCCCCGTCTCGGTATTCCCTTGGGATTCGGTGAGAAGACGGTGGGCATGGTGTGCGAGGAAAACCAAGTGTCGCTCCCGCTGATGCTGCTCGTGTTCAATGTCTATGTGCGCCCCGATTTTGTGCCCGACGGAGATGACCTCCGGCAATGCCCCATTGAGGAGATTGTGGATTACCTGAAGGCATCGCACAAGGATTATCTGGAATACTCATTCCCCCATATCGAGAACCACTTGCGCGGCGTGGTGCAGGACTGGAATGTGAAGTACAGGACCTCCATCACCATGTTTTTCGAGGAATACAAGAAAGAGGTGGAGAACCATTTCAAATATGAGGAGAAAAATGTGTTCCCATTCGTGCGGAATCTGCTCCTGCACACCGCCACCGCCAAAGAGGCATCCAAAGTCTGGCAGTTCGAGAAGCAGCACAGCAATATTGAGGACAAGCTGCGCGATTTCACCAGCTTGCTCGTCAAGTATGTGCCTGAGGATGTGTCGCAGCGCGAGCGCATCAACATGCTGAATAATATATTTTCCCTTTCGGATGACATTGAGAAACATGCCATTATTGAGGAGAAGATCTTATTACCGTACATTAAAATTTTGATGGATGATGAAAAACTATAAGATTGCGATAGCCGATCCGTCACCCATCATACTCACGGGCATGTCCGTCATCATCAAGGAGTTGGCGGATTATGATGTGGTGCTGAAAACCAACGATGTGCAAACCCTTGCGGCGCGTTTGCATGTGGTGAACCCGGACATTCTGATTATGAACCCCGTCCTGATGGACTGGTCCAAGCGAATGATGGTGCGGCATGTGTTTGAAGATATGCCCAATATGAAAATCATAGCCCTTTCGTCGGCGTTTTTCGATGCGCAGCAGCTGAAACAGTATCATGGGGTGATTGAGATCACTGATGACGCGCATCGTATCAAGTCCACCTTGAACATGGTGATGGAGTCGGCAGGCAATAGCGAGGACGAAACGGACTCCGCCCAACTCTCCGACAGGGAGAAGGAGGTTCTGGTTTGCATGGCCAAGGGCAAGAAAAACAGTGAGATAGCCGACGAACTCAGCATCTCGGTGCACACGGTCATCACTCACCGTAAGAACATCGTGAAGAAAACCGGCATCAAATCCGTCGCCGCTCTCACCGTATATGCCATTTTGAACAACCTTATTGACGAGAAGGATATCATTTAGGTGTGTAAGAGTTGCAAGGATATGAGAAGTTGGAAAAACCGTATCTTTGCGGCAAGAAACTGAAACAATTAACCCTTTATCAATTCAAATAATTATGAAACTTTATACGATTGAAAATTTGCCTGGCGTTGATTTTGAAGTGCTTGGCGCCGTTACCGGCAGTACCATACAATCCAAAAATGTGTTCAGCGATTTCGGACAGTCCTTGAAAAACATTGTGGGTGGCGAGCTTAAATCCTATACCCACATGATGGACAAGGCCCGCAAAATGGCCACCGACCGCATGGTGGCACAGGCGGAGGAGATGCACGCTGACGCCATTATAGGTGTGCGCTTCACCACTTCCGCTATCGTGGCACAGGCCGCCGAGGTGCTGGTTTACGGCACCGCCATCCGCTTCAAATAATCTCTCTCCGGTTGCCCACCCGCCATTCCGCCAGCAAAGCTGGCGGAACCCCCAACATATAGTTATTTCCTTTGCAAAATCAATCCAATTCTATGAATCTTAAATTATACACATTATCACTTTTCGCCCTGCTTCTGTGCGGCGCGGCCATGGCGCAGACCTCACAGCAGCGACTCGCGGTGGTGAACGACACGCGCTATGCCGGCTACGACATCGTGACCGTCTTCGACAGCACCGATGTGCTGATGGAGGAGAGCGGCCTCAGCCATGTGTATGGCCACAAACTGTACAAAGTCCTGACAACCGCTGGAGGTCGTGATTTCAACACCGTGAAGATGGACTACGACCCACTGTCTGCGTATGTGGAAATCCGCTCCGTCATCATCTACCGCAAAAGCGGCAAGGTGGATACGGTGGATGCTCCGGTGCTCGATTACCCCGCACCCGCCCACATGATCTACTGGGGCGCGCGCCAGAAAATGGTGGCCCTGGGACACCTCGACCCCGGCGATGCCGTGGAAATGACCACCTATAAGAAGGGCTTCACCTACGCCCTCTTGCAAGGCGAGGACCCTGACGCCAAATATATCCCGCCCATGCGGGGCCACTTCTACGATATCGTGCCCTTCTGGAGCGACCAACCCGTGATGGAAAAGGTGTACCGCGTGAGCGTGCTCTCCGTCAAGAATTTGCGTTACGCTGTCTATCACGGCACACTGAAAACGGAAACCCGTGAGGATGCCAACCGCACGATCTATACCTTCTCCCAGAAAGACTATTTTCCCATTAGCGTGCCTGCGAACACATTGGCGGACAATGATATCCAAACAAAACTCCTGCTCTCCACCGCACAAAACTGGGAGGCCAAATCCACTTGGTTCTATGGCGTGAACGAGGATTACGGCAGCTTCGTGCCCACCGATGAGGTGAAACAGAAGGTGAACTCCCTGCTGAAAAGAGCCAAAACGGAGAACGACAGCATCTCCATCCTGACGCACTGGGTGGCTGACAATATGCGCTACTCCGGCATCTCGATGGGCGAGGGCGAGGGTTTCACCCTGCACAAGTGCGAGATGAACTACACCGACCGCTGCGGCGTGTGCAAAGACAAGGCCGGCATGCTCATCGCCATGCTGCGCGCCGCCGGGTTCAAGGCCTACGCCGCCATGACCATGGCGGGTGAGCGCATCGATGATATTCCCGCTGACCAGTTCAACCATTGTGTGACAGTGGTGCAGCGAAGAAATGGCAACTACCAGCTGCTGGATCCCACTTGGGTGCCCGGCGTGCGCGAACTCTGGTCCAGCGCGGAACAACAGCAGAACTACCTGATGGGCTTGCCCCAAGGTGCCAAACTCGGCCTTACCCCTGTCTCCAATCCCGAGAATCACTATCTGCGCATGACCGCTAAGTCGAAGGTGAACCTGAAAGGAACGCTAACCGCTACGGTGACCATTACCGCCGAAGGCCAGTCTGACCGCTCCGTGCGCGGTGTCTTCTACGGAAACCGTCAAGAATGGCAAGACAACCTTGAATACCAACTGTACAGTCTTTACCCGAATGCCCAATTGAAGTCGGTGAAATATACCGATGAGGATAACTATCTCGACCATCCCGTGAAAATCACATACAAGTTTGCCATCCCCAACTATGCCACCGTGACCGACAACACCCTTGTGGTGACGCCGTTCCTGGCCAAGGGCTTTTACAAATTCACGATGCCGCATCTGCGCTATGATGTGTCGCAGGAAAAGCGCGATTATCCCTTCAAGGACCGCTGCTCGCGACTGGTGCAAATCTCAGAGACCATGACCGTCCCGTCGGGATTCACCTCCGCCAAAGTGCCGAACGACCGCTCCGTAAACCACGATTGTGTGTCATTTAAAGGAAGTTACAAACTGGAAAACTCCAAAGTGGAATTTCAGGAAACTATCCGCCTCGGCAAACGCGTGTATGAGCCGGCCGACTGGCCCGCCTTCCGCCAAGCCGTCATCGACCAGCAATTCTTTATGAACACTCCCGTAATATTAAATCGATAATCCAAAGTCTTACCTCTCAAGTCTTAAGTCTAAAAAATGAAAAAAACAATATCTCTTGCCCTTTTCCTCTTCTTCGGCATGACTGCCTTCGCCGGCCCAAAATACGATGCTATCTATCATCTGATTTCAAAATCCTATACCTTGAATAAGGATGGTAGTATGGATTATCGTTACCGGAAAGAGTTGCAATTGTTCTCCAAAGCGGCTTTTGATACATACGGTGAGACACTTATTTGGTATAATCCCGAATATCAAACACTTACCATAAACGAATCCTATACTATCCGTAAAGACGGAAGCAAAGTGCAAACCCCAAAGAACGCCTTCAATCCCAGTCTGCCGTTCGCGTGCGAGAACTGTGAGCGATTCAATGGCATTCGCGAGATGGTGGTGACGCACACGGCATTGGAATATGATGCCACTATCGTGCTGGATTATACCATCCACACCAAACAACCTTTTATGCAAGAGTTGATGGAGCGAGTGGAATTGTATGAGGATGAACCGATTGACCAATATGAAGTGTCTGTTTCTGTGCCGGAGGATATGCGTTTTTATGCCCTTTTGAATCAAGGGGACGGCTACCGTACAGAAAATGAATACACTTCAAATACATGGGTTTTCTATAATATAGCCCCGAATACGCATAAATCCTATCTGCCGAAAGACTACCTGCCGTATTTGCAGTTTTCCACGCTTAACGGATACAGCGCGTTTTTGATGCGGATGTCCACACAAAACGCCTTTTATAGCAAAGACAGACCTTTCTCTGCTGTGGTGGATGAGATTGTGAAAGATCATGCGGACAAAATGGAACAAATGTTGGCTATAAGGGATTATGTGCGGACCAATATTTATGAAAATGAAGTTCCGTTGCGCTATATGAACTATTTGGTGGCTTCGCCTGCGACAGTGTGGAATACCAACTGCGGTAACAGTTTTGAGAAGAACTTGTTGTTGCAGGCCATGTTGCAGGATGCCGGTTTCAGAGCGGTTATCGGTGTGTGTGCCAGCAGTATGCTCACCGATCCGGAGAGTGCGGTGCGGGTGATAGTGGACGGCAAGAGTTGTTATGTGTCGGCGGTGGATGGTGGGCGAGTGGCCCTCGATGCCCGCAAAGCTGGCGACCAGTTCATCGCCTTTACCGACGAGGTGACCGAGTGGGACGCACAACCCATCAAGATAACAATGGAAACCGATGTGAAAGTTGTGGCCGACCGCGGTGGATTCAAAGCTGAAAAAACGGTGCGTGCTTCGGAGGTCAATTCACCCCGCTCACGCACATACTCGGCTTCGAGCGCAACAGTGTCCGCCAAAGTGGAAAAGCTCATCAACGGCTATTGTCAGGTGCACCTGAATGACGGCTCATACGGCTGTGACTTGCGCGCGGCGGCTATCTCCACCACCCGCACACGCCCTGTGGCGGTGACTCCCACCGATGAAAAGTATTCCTACACGGTGTCGCTTCCCGCCGGAGCGGAATGGTTGACCAAGGATTTTGAAATAGAGAAATCATACGACTTCGGTTATATGATTATCGAGAACAAACAGGTGAACGGGAAAATGTTGGTTACCCGTCATCTGAAAATTAACCGCCCCGTTATCAGAGGCCAAAAGCAGATTATGCAACTCAGAGAGATGTTGGCGGAGTGGAATGCGGACAGAAATCTTATTTTTTTGTATAGATAATGGCAGTAAAAGAACTTCCCGAGCTGGTTAAGGTGGACCCCTACCTGAAACCTTACGCTGCAGTGCTGAAAAAGAGGCATGAGCGCGCAGTGCTTCGTGAATTGGAGTTTACCGATGGCAAACAAACCCTCTCCGATGTGGCCAATGGACATCTCTATTATGGATTGCACAAGACAGAAAAGGGCTGGGTATTCCGAGAGAAAGCCCCCAATGCCAAGGAGTTGTACATTTATGGCGACTTTTCGCGCTGGGAAATCAAACCCGATTTTGCCTTGCAACCCATCGGCAACGGCGATTGGGAAATTGAACTGCCCGACTTCGCCTTGAAGCATGGTATGCTTTACAAATTGTGGATGGTTTGGCACGGCGGTGCCGACGAGCGTTTGCCCGCCTACGCCACCCGCGTAGTGCAGGACGATACCACCAAGGTTTTCTGCGCACAAGTCTGGGAACCCGAACCATATATTTGGAAAAACAAAGTCCCTGATAAACCCGCTCACCCACTTGTCTATGAGGCCCATATCGGAATGTCTTCCCAAGAAGCGAAGATTTCTACCTATTGGGAATTTAAGGAGACCGTTCTTCCTCGCATTAAAGAATTGGGATACAATACGATACAGCTGATGGCCGTACAAGAACACCCATACTACGGCTCGTTTGGCTATCAGGTGTCCAACTTCTTTGCGCCCTCTTCCCGCTTCGGGACCCCGGAAGAATTGAAAGAACTGATTGATGCGGCGCATGGGATGGGCATTTCGGTCATTCTGGATGTGGTGCATTCCCATTCCGTATCCAATGTGAAAGAGGGATTAAGCCAGTTTGACGGTTCCGATCACCTCTATTTCCACCATGGTGAAAAAGGCCAGCATCCTGTGTGGGATTCCCGATGCTTTGATTACGGCAAAACGGAAACCATCCTCTATCTGCTGTCCAACCTCAAATACTGGTTGCGGGAGTTCCATTTCGACGGTTTCCGCTTTGATGGCGTGACCAGTATGTGCTACTGGAATCATGGTCTGGGTGTGGATTTTGTGGAGTATGCCCAATATTTTGACGACAATGTGGATGAAGATGCCGTAACATACTTGACATTGGCCAACAATTTGGTGCGCGCCGTGAATCCGGCAGCATTCACTATTGCGGAGGATGTGAGCGGTATGCCCGGCATGGCTTTCCCTACCCAAAAGGGCGGTATCGGCTTCGATTTCCGCATGTCCATGGGCATCGCCGACTATTGGGTGAAGACGCTGAAAACGCAATCTGACGAGCATTGGGGCATGGGCGACATTTATTTCCGCATGACCGACAAGCGAAATGAGGAACAGACGATCAGCTATGTGGAGTGCCACGATCAGGCGATGGTTGGTGATAAAACATTGATTTTTAGAATGGTGGATAACAAGATGTACACCAATATGTCGGTGCTTACACCGGATTTGGATGTGGCGCGCGGCGTGGCCCTGCACAAGATGATCCGCCTGGTGACCTTGACGCTGGCCTCCGGTGGCTATCTCAATTTCATGGGCAACGAGTTTGGACACCCCGAATGGATCGATTTTCCCAGAGAGGGCAACGGCTGGTCTTATCAGCACGCCCGTCGCCAATGGAACCTCGCCGATGACAACCTGCTTCAATATGCCGGTCTCAACCGCTTCGACCGCGATATGATTCATCTGGTGGAGAACGAGAAATTGCTTGATTTCATGCCCGAAAAAATATGGGAAGATAACAACGACAAGATTCTCGCATATCGTCGCGGCAATTGCATTTTCGTCTATAACTTCCATCCGTTCAAGTCTTTCGAGGATTATGAGATTCCTTGTGTGAAAGACAAATATAAGATTCTCCTGAACAGCGATTCACCTTTGTACAACGGTTTCGGAAATGTGGATGAGTCGGTGGTTTATAATGCTTTTGCGGAAAAAGGCCGCCGTTTTCTGAAAATGTATCTCCCGTCGCGTACGGTGTTGGTGTTGGGAGTGTAAAATTGTTTACTTTTGCAGGCAATTTTATGTGCGCATGTTCGTTATTTCACTGAATATAAATACAAAATCGATGAGAAAGTTTCTGCTTCTGTTGCTGTGCCTGACTTCTTTGTCCATAATGGCCCAAAACAACGAGATTATCAATAAGAAAGACGCTTCCGGCCGGAAACAAGGGGTTTGGAAGAAGATGGAGAACGGGAAAAAGGTCTATGAAGGCCAATTCAAGGATGATGTCCCGTATGGTGTTTTCAAATATTTTCATGCTAATGGGAAATTGAAGAGCACCACGGAGTTTATTCAGGGCGTGCACAAGGTGAGAACCGAGATGTACCATGAGAATGAGCACAAGGCGTCGGAGGGCTGCTTTATTGACCAACTCAAGGACGGCGAATGGAAATACTATTCCAACACCGACAAATTGATTGCCGTTGAGCATTATGCGATGGGCAAGCGCACGGGCGAGTGGAAGATTTATTCTGCTGAGACTGGCGTTCTTCTCGAAGAGCGTAATTATCTGGATGACAAACTGAACGGATCGTATAAAACCTATTATGTGGATGGTACCGTCAGCTTGGAACAATTTTATGTGGATGGAAAACTGAATGGTAAAAGCACTGCCTATTATCCGAAAAATGTGGTCTCTTCCACGGGCAATTATCTGAAGGGCCAGCGCATTGGCAGTTGGGACTTCTATGACACCAAGGGCAAGATCCGTTCCACTGTCGAATACAAGAATCAGCTTGTGCTGAAAACATATGTTTACTTGTACATTATGGGTCAAGGTCAGAAACTCAACCAGGACCTTATCGCTTATTTCTTGAAGAAAGGGGATAAGACAGCCGCCGTTCTGCGCAACGGGAAACAGATTCTGTTTGACGAAACCTTGGATGATGTGGCGAGTTGGGCGGATTTCACGGTTTTCACCAAAATCGCGCCCAGTGTGATTGCCGCCATTGATGCGATTGTGGGCTACAACGAAGTGGAGGATGGTGCCAATGACGCCATTACCATAAAACTGAAACCCGCTACTGACGAGGAAATCTATTCCGAAGGCGTGGAAGCCAAAATGGTGAAAGCCCTGTTCAATAAAGAAATGCCGAAGGAATAAGCGATTCACGATTGACAAATAAAGGACATTAACCATATCTTTCTAAAACCTGCAACTTCAAACTTTAAATACCTTATGACAACCCCATCCCCCGACTATTTTCCGTTTCTTACAGGAGACGATGTAATGGATAAATTGGCCAAACGCATTCGTGCCACGATGGCTGACTATTTGGAAAAAAGCAAATTGCAATCTTTGGTGCTTGGTATTTCCGGTGGCATCGACAGTGCCTTGTGCGCTGCGCTGCTGAAACCGGTGTGCGAGCAATTCAATATCCCGTTGGTGGGGCGTTCCATCACCATTGAGACCAACAAGGAAGACGAGATTGCCCGCTCCATTGCGGTGGGCGAGGCCTTCTGCCACGATTTCAAGCATCTGGATTTGACGGAAACCTTCTATGCGAACAAGAAATTGTTGGTGGATTACGATGACAGTCAGCTCTCCAAACTGCGCCAGGGCAATATGAAAGCCCGTATGCGCATGATGGTGCTGTACGATTTGGCGCAACTTCATCGCGGTATGGTGATTTCAACCGACAACTATACCGAATATCTGACAGGGTTCTGGACCCTGCATGGCGATGTGGGTGACTACGCTCCGGTGCAACATCTTTGGAAAACGGAGATTTATTCGCTTTCCACATTCTTGTTGAAAGAGGAGAATGAAGCGCAACGGGCTGCCTTGCAGTCGTGTATCGATGCCACCCCCGTGGATGGTTTGGGCATCAGCCAGTGCGATTGCGAACAGCTGGGCGTGCCTAACTATTTTGAGGCGGATAAGATATTTACCGCTTATTTTCTGGGCGACACCTCGCTGCGTGACCACACGCTTATCAAACGCTATTATGCGTCCGAGTTCAAACGCCATAACCCTGGATGCATATCCCGCGAGGATTTGATGAATTTCTAGTCGGCAGATAACTATAAGAAATTATGTCTCAAAAGATTATCATCGATGCTGGCGCCACTAAGACCGCATTCGCAGTGGTGCATGACGGTGTCGTGGTTTGCGAACACACGGGAAAAGGAATCAATCCCAATTATACATCCGATAAGGATATTTTACATGTGATGGTGAACTTTAAGTTTAATGAAAGTTCTTATGGTACCGCGTATGAGGTCTTCTATTATGGCGCCGGGTGCGCTGGTTGGGAGAATGCGAATCGTATGGAACGGTTGCTGCAGAGTTTTTTCCCCGATGCCAATATCCATGTCTATTCCGATTTGATGGCGGTTTGCCATGCGTTGAGTCGTGGCCGGCGTTCCATTGTGGGCATCCTGGGCACGGGCGCCGCCACTTGCCTGTTTGACGGCACTTATGTGGAAAACCGTGCTCCGTCGCTTGGTTATATGCTCGGCGATGAGGGCAGCGGCACCAATCTCGGCAAGCGACTGCTCACGGCATACCTGCGCGGGCAACTCTCGCCAGAGTTGGAATCAATGCTGCTGAAAATATACAATGTTTCCTTCTCAGATGTCATCCATTGCCTTTATCGCGAATCGGAACCCAATCGCTTCATGGCTTCGTTTGCCCCTTTTGTGCGCAATCATTTGGATGATCCATTGGTCCGAAAATTGGCCATAGACGCTTTCCGTGACTTCTTTTCAATTCAAAAATCCTATTACGAAGAAGCGGAAACGATGGAATGGAATCTTTCCGGCTCCGTGGCTTATCATTTCCAGGAAATTGTACGCGAAGCGGCCGACCATGAACATTGCCGTGTGGGCGAAATTATTGAAGCCCCATTGCCACTATTGGTAAAGCAATAATATGTATATTTGCAGCCCTTATAAATTTTTACCATGCATCAGTTAACGGCAACCGAACAGCAACTCCCCGATGTGGCCAAAGCCATTCTGGAAACATATCCCCAAGAGCGGGTTTTCGGTTTCTATGGAGAGATGGGAACCGGCAAGACCACATTGATTAAGGAGATATGCAAAATGCTTGGCGTTCAAGATATTACATCTTCCCCTACATTTGCCATCATCAACGAATATTGGACCGAACAAGACCAACCCATCTATCATTTTGACTTTTACCGGATAGATGAACCTGCGGATGCCACCCGCATTGGATTTGAGGAATATCTGTATAGCGGAAACTACTGTTTTATTGAGTGGACTGAGAAAGTGGAGGAAATCCTGCAAGGTGATTTTATTCCCATACAAATCGAGCGTGTGGATGAGACAACGCGTCGTTTTCTTTTTTAACAAAAAATAACAACCATGAGTTCAAGTGTGTTTGTTTTAAAAAGTGCGGAACCTGAAACGCAAGAACAGCAGGCCACCATGGAACTCCCACTTGCGGACAATTCGCTCGCACTGCTGAAAGACGAGCATCCGATTGGCAGTTTTGTGATGCTGACCCCCGATGCTGCTCATACGCTCGTAGAGAAGAATATCCATGTTTTTATGCAGCACGGTTTCTCCGAACAGAGCCAATTTTCGGATATGGACTATGCCAATGCCGGTGTTGAGTTTGTGGATGATTTTTTTATGCTGTCCCACATGACAAAGGTGCTGGTCAAATTCACCCCATTTACCGATGAGCAGATAGAAATGCTTAAGAATGAGCAGGTTATTTTTTCAACTCAATTTCCGTCGGAGGTTTCAGTGGAACAAATCAGGAAATTGAATGCCAAAAAAGTGTCCGCTTTGGCCATGAATCTCATCCGCGAGGAGCAAGGTATGTATATGACAGACAAGATCCTATCGGAAACATGGTCTGCACAGAGCGTGAACATTGCGCTTTCCGCTTTTCTTTTGCCTCTTTTGGAGTCACTTGCCACAATGCCGAGGATAAAATTTCTTTTGCAACGCAACCCTGCCCTGATGCAGAGCTGTTATTGCTTTAACGGCTATCTGTGCAATAAAGAAATTGCAGAACTGTTGGGACAGCCCTGCAATGATATCACTTCCCTTTGTTGGGATATGAACTGATCGTTTTATCGCCTTACCCCTACGTCTTACATCTCATCTCTCCCGTCTCCCGTCTCCCGTCTCACCTCTCAGCCCGTATCCCCCAAACATCTAACTGTTTATTCCTCCAACTGCAACTTCACATCATTCAGCACATTCATGTAATTGATGAACGCCTGATAAGGTGAGGAGTACACTTCGAAGTTACGTTTTACGAATCGGTGGCCGAACCATTTGGAACTCATGAAGTTGAAGTGGTCAGCGGCCTGCAGTTGCAGCCAGCATTGCCGTGCGGTTTGGTTCTTGGATTTCTTGTAGAGGTCATGCAGCTTGAACAACTGTTGGAATGCCTCCTGTTGGAGTTCGTTGCCAATCCACTCGTTCGTATCCTTTTCTTCGCCAGAGCAGGAAATAGGCCACGGAGCATGCATCGTGGAGGTGGGGAGATCCATGTTCAGCACTTCCTGAGGTGTGATGAAACTGTAGTTTTGGTTGTTGGACAATTGCTCCACGAGCGAACGGAAGAAGTCGAAGATGCCGGTATCCTCCGTGTAGTGCTCGCCGATGGTCTCGTAGTCCCAGAACAGGTTGATCAGCGGAGCTTCGCTGCCAGAGTTGCTGTTGTTGAGGAATTGGACATATTTCTCGGCAGTAAGCGGATACTGGTCCCAACTCTTGTCTTGGAAGCGCAGTGTGATGTCGTCGCAAATCCGGTATGGACGGAGCAACAGGCGCACATCGGTCTGATAAGGGTTGCAGTAGAGATAGAACGGGCTCTTCCATCCCAAAATGTGTCTGGCACCTTCGGTCAGGATGACGCGGTATCCGGCATCACCCAGCCATTCGCCAATCTCATCGGAGTAGATGATTTCCGTGTTGCAGAAGGATATGGGTTTCACGCCGAAAGTCTCATCCAGCAACATTTCCTGTAGTTTCACCTGCTCCATGAAGGGTTCTTTGCCGTACAAGGAGGCGATGCTGTGCGTGTAGGTGTTGCCGGTGATCTCCACGCAACCGGTGGCGATAAGTTCCTTGAAACTCTCGATGACCTCCGGGCAGTAGTTCTTGAACAGCATGAGGGAACTTCCGGCTATGCTGAAACTGAGTTTGAACTTTTTAGGGAACTTTTTGATGAGTTCCAGCATCATCTTGTTGGCTGGAAGATAACAGCGTTCGGCAAGACGACGCGTCAGATATTGGTTCTGATAGTCGTCAAAATAGTCATGATTCTGATTGATGTCAAAGAATCTGTATGTTCTTAAACGATACGGCTGACTGATTTGAAAGTGGAAGCATATCCTATTCATAGCGCAAAGTTTTTTCGTATATAACTTTCAGTTTTTTTGCTACATTTTCCCATTTGAGGTTGTCCACCTCTTCGGCACCTTTCACGCTGAACAGATTGGAAAGGGCAGGGTAATGGAGAAGCCCGTAGATGGCGTCGGCGGTGGCGTTGATGTCCCAGAAATCGACCTTGATGGCGTGCTGGAGCACTTCGGCCACACCCGATTGCTTGGAGATGACCACGGGCACCTTGGCACGCATGGCCTCCAATGGCGAGATGCCGAACGGCTCTGAGATGGAAGGCATTACATACACATCGCTCATGCCGAACATCTTGTCGATGTCGTCGCCGCGCAAGAAGCCGGTGAAGTGGAATCGGTCGGAAATTCCCAACTCGGCCACACGAGTGATAATGTGCTGCATCATGTCTCCATCGCCAGCCAGTACGAAACGCACATTGGGATCTTTGTCCAACACCAATTTGGCAGTCTCCACAAAGTAATCTGGCCCTTTTTGGAAAGTGACACGACCTAAGAAAGTGACGATTTTTTCTTTTACAAATTTGTCACGTTGCACTTTTTTGTCGCTGGGTACCACAGCGTTGTGCAGAGTGAAGACTTTATTTGCCTGAATGCCGTATTTTTCGATGACGATGTTGCGGGTGAGGTCACTAACGGCGCACACAGCGTCTGCAGCAGACATGCCCTCCCTCTCCATGTTATAGACGATGTCGTTGCGATTTTTCTCGCCCGAACGGTCGTATTCCGTGGCATGGATGTGTACCACCAGCGGTTTGCCACTCACACGCTTGGCCGCAATACCCGCACGGTAAGTGAGCCAGTCGTGTGCGTGGATGATATCAAACTCTTCATTGCGAGCTATCTCTGTGGCAATTTCCGCATAACGGTTCACCTCTTCCATCAAATTCTTGCCATACCCGCCGCTGAAGATGTATTTGCGCTTTCCACCGTTGTTCTCTTGTATAAGACCGCTGTCAATCTGGTTCACTACATTGTAATAGTCGTCCAACCCTACGTATGGTACCAGTTGTGAGTTGACTTGGATGTATGAAGTTCCTCCTTCACGGGTGTAGAACTCCGCGTGTCGTGGGTCAACCTCCACATCACTGGCGTTGACAATCTTGGTGTAGGTTTGGTCTTCGTCGCCTGATGCCTTCGGCATGACGAAAATGACCTCCACACCGCTAAGCGACAGCCCCTTGGTGAGTCCATAGCAGGCTGTACCCAAACCTCCTGAAATATGCGGTGGAAATTCCCACCCGAACATGAGTACCTTCATATTCCTGTACTTTATTTGGTTTTCTAATAATGTTCAATTCTCCATTTCATGTAGAGTAGTGCTGCCACGCTCCATGCTTGTGAAATACAGCCATTGGGTTTATGAGGCGGGTCTCCGTCTGTGATTTCAGCAATGGTGGAGATACCATAGCTGGTCATGCAGTTATCGAATTTGTACAATATCCGTTGCAAAACGGGAATGGCAGATTTCTGATATACTGCCAGCATACCGTCCGTGAACGGGAACAGCAGCCATATCCAGCAAGTGCCTTGGTGGTATGCCGCATCGCGCGCGGCCTGGTTGCCGAAATAGTGTCCCTTGTATTCGGGATCGTTGGGCGAGAGAGAACGAATACCCTTGTCGGTAAGCAACTCCTCGCAAGTACGCTTCAGAATCAATTGGCGAATCTTTTCGCTGATGGGCGAGTAGGGTAGGGAAGTGGCGATCAGCATATTGGGCCTTATCTGGAAATTCTTGTAGTCTCCGTTCACGTAATCGGCCAGATAACCGATCTCTTTCGACCAAAATGTGTCTTTGAACACAGTCGGAAAATCCTGTACCATCGGCTCCCAATCGTAAATGAAGTCGCTGTCTTTGGCAAGGCGTGCCATCTCCAACGCGAATTTCACCGCATTGTACCACAAGGCGTTAATCTCCACTTGACAACCTGTGCGAGGGGTTACTGGACGACCGTCAATAACAGCATCCATCCAAGTGAGCGCGAGTCCTGGACCGCCGGCATAAATCAAGCCGTTGTCCAACATGCGGATGTTGTTGAGCGTACCATGGCGGTAGGCACTGAGAATTCGTTTCATCGTCCCGCCATACTCTTTCCAAATCTTCTTTTCGGTGTGTGTGATCTGTGCATATAGCTGTAATGTACGGAAAAACCAAAGCGGTGCATCTACAGAGTTGTAGGCGGCATTGGCTCCGGAGCCGATGTTGGGGAACAATCCCTCATTCATGTCCTCAATCATGGAATCCATGATTTCCTTGCACAGTTCGGGTTTGCCCAAAGCCAGCGTCAAACCGGGCAGCGCAATGAATGTGTCGCGACCCCAACGCCCGAACCAAGGATAACCGGCAATTACTTCCGTTTTGCCGTTGCGCTTTACAATAAACTGATCTGCAGCGTTTTGCAGACAGTTAAAGAACGATGAACGGGAGGTGTGCTGCTTGATGTCATCTGTATATAACTTTGCAATATTCTCCGTCTTAATGGGTTCCGTTCCAATGGTGATGAACAGCTCCTTGTCTTTCACTTCGGCGGTGAAACTGCCCGGTGTGTACAGGTCTTCCACGCCTTCGTATCCGCGGTTCAGTTCCTCTTCGTATTCCACATTGTAGAACCAGTCGGGATGATGCTGATAAGTGATGGGGGAGGAGCATTGCAGATAAACGGGCGTGTAGTTATCATATAGACAGAACCCGACACCATTCTCCACGCTTTCGAATTGAGTGTTGACTTGGTCGTTGGCGTGCGTCAGCTGGTGAATACTGCGGAAAGCCAAAAGCGGTTGGAACTGGAAGGATGCGGAATCATAATTATCCAACATCGTGTATTTTATGATGAGCCGATCTGAATTTTTCAGAAAGATGATCTCTTTCGTGAAATTGAATTTTCCAACACGATACAGATAAGTCGGTATGCCGTCTGCGGTAAACTGTTGTAGATATTTGTTGCCTTTAGGATTGATGATGCCGCCCTTGAACTGGTTCATGCTGAGATGGAAATCCATGTTGTTTACAATGATGGTCTCATTGAGGTTGGAAACCAGTACATGACGTTCATGGTCTATGCGATCCTGCGGTGCGATAAACAGGCCGTGATACTTGCGGGTATTGAGCCCGACCAGTGTCGTATTGGCAAATGCACCCGTATGGCTGCAACGCAGAATCTCTCTGCTTTTGGAAAAATTGATATTGACGAGTTGCTCCTTGTCAAATTCTATATAGCTCATTTCTAATGTTTTTTCTGATTTAATCCTGAATGGAGTTTAATATGTTGATGGCAGCGGCCCGGGCATCTTGAATGGTGTCGTTCACGCTTGACGGGCGTTTGCATGCGCCTGCCACAAAAAGGCCATCTTGCTCGGTAAAGTTATCGTATAAATGCTCTGATTTGCTTTGGGCGAATCCATACAGTCCGTCAATACCGGCAGACTTGGCCAGTTGTTTGGTGCCTTCGGAGGCGCACATGCCCACCATCAGCACGAGCAGGTCCGTGTTGAGGTTCAGCGGCAGGCCCATCAGCGTGTCTTCGGCTTTGATTTGCACACGGTTGTCGTAGGTGGCGGCAGCTTCAGATATACGCCCGCGCACAAAGTTTACGCCGTATTTCTCCTGGGCGGTACGGTACATTTCCTCAAATCCCTGTCCCCACATGCGCAGGTCCATGTAGAACACGTAAACATCCGTCTCGGGTAGCATCTTCTTGATCTCGATGGCCTGTTTCACCGCTGTCACGCAGCAAACCTTGGAGCAGTATTGGTTGCCCGACTTCTCGTCGCGCGAGCCCACGCACTGCAGAAAGGTAATCTGCTTGGGTTTGTCGCCGTTCACATTCACAATGTTGTCTTCTTTAATCATCTTCTCCAGTTCGATGGAGGTGATGACGCCTTTGTAGATGCCGTAGCCCAGTTCCTCTTTCTGATGCGCGTCGAAAACGCGGTAGCCGGTGGCCAGGAGCACATGGGGGAAATGATAAACGGTGCCCTTGTCATCCGTCAGGGTCCAGCCCTCGTCGCCTTTCCGCAAATCCGTGATGTTCGTGTTCAGATGCAGTTCAATGTTCGGGTGGTTGAGTTTGACATCCAATTGGGCAGCCAAGTCTTCCGCCGGAGTGAAATCCGGAAAGAGCAGGGCTTTGTCGTGTATGTTGTTCAAGGTGCGCTCTCCACGCTCGAAAAGCACCACATGGTGTTGTTTCGACAGGATAGAGGCCGCTTCAATGCCGGCAGGTCCGGCTCCGATAATCGCGATGTTTGTCATTATTGTGGTTTGTAAAGTTCTTAAAGTTATAATGTTATAAAGTTTTTATAGTCAATGAAGTATAGGAATGTTTGAGTATAGAGTCATTGTTCTCTCACACTTTCAGCACACTGGGTTTCTCCGGTTTTGGCAGGATTTTGCCTGAAACACCCTTGTATTTGGAATCCGGATCGTACTGGATGCCAATCTTGTTCAACAAGCTCTCGCACTGTACCTGGTGCATTTGAAGCCCCAATTCCCACGGGTCGTAACCCAACAGCAAACCGGCAAGTTCCTCGTAGGTGAGCACAGGGATGCCATAACCCTCCTTGTCGTAGGTTTTGTGCTCCATTTCAGCGATGGTGTATTGCCATTTGTCCAAGAACATGCTGCACCCGGGGCAGTTGCCCACGATGAAGTCGGGCTCGTAAGGTTCCATGGACTCGAATTTCTTCTTGGTGTTGGCCACAGAATAACCGCGATTTTCCTGAACCAGGTATTGGCGGAATCCGAAACCGCAGCAGTGTCTGCGTTCGGGATAGTCCACCACCTCGCCGCCCCAGGCTTCAATCATACCAGCCAGCACGTAGGGGAATTCGGCGTTGCCGATACCATGTTTCGGGAATATCTTGGCGTAATGGCAGCCGATATGCTCCACACCGCGCAGGGGTTTTCCTGTGAAACGGTTCACCAGTTGGTATTTCATCTTCTCCTTCAGTTCAAAACGGAACTTGTAGATGATGTCGGAAGGATGTACGATGTTTTTTGGTTTGTCAAACTCGCGGCCAGTGGCTTTGCGCAAATACTCGCGCGCCTGCTCCAGCAATTGCGGGTTCTCATTCCATTTCTCAATAATTTCCGTCATCACACCGAATGAGGTCACACAGGAGGGCACATAGTTTTCGTAGCCCTTTTCTGTCATGAGCGAGAACAACCGTGCCACAATGGTCATGGTCGTCTCAAAAGGCACAACATCCGAGTGATAACCGATGCCCGTGCAGGTATGCTGGTGCGATGAATCGTAAATGTCTTTCCCTAAATCGTTCCGTAAGATATTCAAAAAAGCCGCTTCCGACCCGGGGAAGAAAGTCTGTCGTATGCAGCTTCTTTCATAGAAATAGTGGTCATCTGCGATGTCTTTCTGATATTCGTTCCAATAGCGTTTTTCCATATAGTTTTCGAGTAAAATATAACAAGCAAAAATACAAAAAAAAACACTGACCACAAAAAAAAATGGTCAGTGCTTATTTTTTTTCATCTGCCACACGGCCGTATGTCAGATGAAACGGTTCAGACTTTCATCACACCTTGATTTCTACGTCAACGCCGCTGGGCAATTCAAGTTGCATCAGAGCGTCGATGGTCTTGGTGGTTGTACCGTAAATGTCCAAAAGTCTTTTGTAAGTGGAGAGTTGGAATTGCTCTCTGGATTTCTTGTTTACAAAAGTGGAGCGGTTTACAGTGAAAATCTTGGTGTGGGTTGGCAATGGAATAGGGCCAACGAGCACAACCTTGTCGTCCTTCACACCGTTCACAGTCTTGACGATCTTTTCAGCGGATCTGTCAACTAAGGTGTGGTCGAATGATTTCAATTTGATTCTAATTCTGTGACTCACTTTGATTAATTTTAATTAAATATTACGTAATATGTTTTAAAACTGTTTTTCTATAAAATAAATCTTCCTACATTCATAATATAATCTTTCACTTCGGGCGGAACCTCGGCATACTTCTGGAATTCCATACTGAAGGTGGCGCGTCCTTGACTGATAGAGCGTAGCGTGGTCACGTAACCGAACATCTCGGCCAGGGGCACCTGTGCGGTGATCACCTGGAAGCCGACCTTGGCGTCAATTTGCTCCAATACGGAGCGCCTGCGGTTCAGGTCGCCGGTCACATTGCCGATGTACTCGTCGGGCGTGGTGATTTCCACTTTCATGATGGGTTCCAGAATCACCGTGTCCATTTGCTGGAGGGCGTCCCGGAAACCGATTTTAGCACAAATCTCGAAGGCCATCGCATCGGAATCGGCAGGATGCGTCTCGCCATCCAACACGGTCACGGACATGGCTTCCACGGGGAAACCGTACTTGCCGTTCATCATGGCCATCTTGAAGCCCTTTTCCGCACCGGCGAGATATTCTTTCGGTATCGCTCCGCCTTTCACCTCGCTCTTGAACTCAAGTCCTTTAGCACTGTAAGGCAGCGGCTGCAATTCGAAGTCCATAACCGCAAACGAACCCTTGCCGCCGTTTTGGCGCTTGTAGGTCGCATGGTGGCGGAAAGAGGTGGAAAGCGCCTCCTTGTAAGCCACGCGCGGCTTGCCGTGATTGCAGTCCACATTGAACTCGCGTTTCAGACGGTCCAATAGGATGTCCAAGTGGAGTTCACCCATGCCGCTGATCAGAATCTGTCCGGATTCCTCATTTTCCGACACAATGAAGGTCGGGTCCTCTTCGGACAATTTGGCCAGTGCTTGCATCATCTTTTCCTCATCATCTTTCGTTTTCGGCTCTATGGCGATTTGAATCACCGGCTCTGGAAAGGTGATGTTCTCCAATACGATCGGGTGTTTGTCATCGGTCAGACTGTCGCCCGTATGAATCTCCTTCATGCCCACGAGGGCCACGATGTTGCCTGCGGTGACGCTCTCCAGCGGTTGTTGCTTGTTGGAGTGCATTTGCAGGATTTTGGAGACCCGCTCGCGTTTGCCGGTGTTCACATTATACACGGTTTCCCCGGATTTCAACTCTCCAGAGTAAACCTTGATGAAGGTGAGTTTGCCGACAAACGGGTCGGTGGCGATTTTGAAGGCCAATGCCGCAAAGGGTGCTGTCGCTTCGGCGGTGCGTGTCTCCTCCTTCTCGGTCTTGGGGTTCACACCCGTAATGGCGGGCATGTCCGCAGGGGAGGGGAGATACATCACAATAGCGTCCAACAACCGTTGCACACCCTTGTTCTTGAAAGACGATCCGCACAAGACGGGTTCGATCTTGCGTTCCAAGGTGGCTTTGCGGATAACGGAAACCATCTCCTCGTAGGTGATGCTGTCAGGGTCCTCGAAATACTTCTCCATCAGACGCTCGTCCAACTCCGCAATGGTTTCAAGCAGTTGTGTCCGGTAAACCTGCACATCGTCGGCCATGTCCTCCGGTATTTCAATTTCCGAGTAAGTGGCGCCTTGGTCATCCTCGTCCCACTGGTAAGCTTTCATCTCCAGAAGGTCCACCACTCCGATGAAGGAGTCCTCCACCCCGATGGGGAGTTGGAGGGGCAGGGGCTTGGCTTTCAGCTTCTCGCGGATTTGGTCCACGACTGCGTAAAAGTTCGCGCCCGAGCGGTCCATCTTGTTAACATAGCAGATGCGTGCGACATTGTACTTGTTGGCCTGACGCCAGACGGTTTCCGATTGTGCTTCCACGCCGCCTACGGCGCAGAAGATCGCTACGGCTCCATCCAATATTCTCAAAGAACGTTCGACTTCTACGGTGAAATCAACATGTCCCGGTGTGTCGATGATGTTGATCTTGTAGTCGTCCGACTGGTGTTTCCACATCACTGTGGTGGCGGCGCTGGTGATCGTAATGCCTCGCTCCTGCTCCTGCACCATCCAGTCCATGGTGGCAGTTCCCTCGTCAACCTCGCCGATCTTGTAATTCTTTCCGGTGTAGTAGAGGATTCTTTCGGTGGTGGTCGTCTTGCCGGCGTCAATATGGGCCATTATGCCGATATTCCGTATGAGATGCAAGTCTTCAGCCATCGTCCTTCAGTTACCGAAAATATTATGAATATAAAAAGTTTATTACATGCGCATGTGGGCGAATGCCTTGTTGGCTTCGGCCATTCTGTGGATTTCCTCTTTCTTCTTGAAGGCGGCACCCTCAGACTTGTAAGCGGCCATGATTTCCTGGGCCAGTTTGTCGGCCATGGTCTGCTCATGACGCTTGCGAGCGAAAGAGATTAAGTTCTTCATACCTACGGATTGCTTTCTGCCCGGCTTGATTTCCTCAGGAACCGGAAGGGTCGTACCACCGACGCGCTTGCTCTTTACCTCAACGCTGGGGGTTACGTTCTCCAAAGCTTTCTTCCAAACCTCAAGTCCGTTCTCACCGGTCTTCTCAGATACGATGTCGATAGCTTTGTAGAAAATTTCGAAAGCAAGGTTTTTCTTGCCTTTCAACATGATGTTATTGACGAATTTGGTAACTTTCTCGTCATTGAATCTCGGATCAGGAAGAATGATCCTTTTTTTTGCGTGTGAATTTCTCATTTTCTTGTATCTTCAATAAATGTTATTTACTCTTGAATCGCCAATCGCGGCGTTCAATTTACTTTTTTAAGGATTTAAAGACTATTTCGCAGCCTTTTTCGGTCTCTTGGCACCGTATTTGGAGCGTCCTTGCAGACGACCGTCCACACCGGCAGAGTCCAAAGCGCCACGGACGATGTGATAACGAACACCCGGAAGGTCTTTCACACGGCCTCCGCGCACCAGCACGATGCTGTGCTCCTGAAGGTTGTGGCCTTCGCCCGGAATGTAGGCGTTCACCTCTTTTCCGTTGGTCATTCTAACTCTCGCCACCTTACGCATGGCTGAATTCGGTTTTTTCGGGGTTGTGGTGTAAACCCTCAAACAAACACCGCGTCTTTGCGGACAGGCATCCAATGCCCTTGACTTACTCTGAGAAGTCAGTCTTTTTCTTCCTTTTCTTACTAATTGTTGAATTGTAGGCATACAATTTGATTTGTTAAACTTTTAATTTATAATGTTAAAGTCCCTATTTTTTGGGGGTGCAAAAATACACTTTTTTCTATATCATTCAGTTACCCAGATTTTTTTTTATTTCAGACATGAAAAAAGCCGCTCGAAAGCGGCTCCTTTTTATGTCTGTTTAGCGTTTCTTTTTCCCGGGGTTTACAGAAGTGGGGTCAACAGCGGCTTTCTTCTTCTCGGCCTCAACCTGTTTCTTGGACACCAGCGAGCGTTTGTATTTCTCATCGATGTTGTAGAAATCCTGAATGTGTCTCGGCGTCAGCATGGATTTGAGTTTCTTGTAGAAGGATGCCTCCAAGTTGAGAATGTTCTTGCGGAGTTCGAATTTCTGGTCCTGAAGGTAGGTGAGTTGCTTGTCGGAAAGCTTTGCGATGATCTCTTTGTTCTTGCCGGGCTCGTTCAGACGGATGCCCTGCTTGGCCAAATTCTGTTTGTAGGTTTCGTGCAATTTGATTTCGTTACGGAGGAATTGGTCGTATGCTGACCAGAATGTCTTGCCCTCCTGGGTGGTGAGTTTCAAGTTGATGCGCATGTTCTCTATGCGTTCCTTTCTCATCTTCTCAGTGTCAACGTTGTTCTGTGCCTGAGCGATGAATAAACCGACTGCAACAAGGCAGATTGTGAAAAATAAGCGTTTCATAATATCTTACATTTAACTTTTTAGTAATACAAATAATCCATTTGGGCCAGTTCGGCGCTGTAATAGTCCACCATCTGTTCTTCAAGTTGCTCCGTCTGGACGCTGATCATCCTCATCTGCTCTTTCTCTTTCTCGTTGTTTAGCATGTAGCGCACAATGGTGATGCTGCAGATGACGAGGGCCATAACGGCGGCGATGGAGGTGAGCCAAATGTTGCGCCGTTTTGCATTCTCCTTGCGGATGGAGTACATGACCTGTTTCGGGAACTCGTCGAAGTAGCCGTCTGGAACTTGGTAATGCTCTTCTTTTGTTATGTTATCTAAATCAATCATAGTAATGTGAAAAAAACAAAAAGTAGGACTATGATAAAACTAAAAGGTTAAACGCTCGGTTAAATTTTTTTTGATTTTTTCTGCGGCGAAGTGGTAGGACGCCTTCAACGCGCTCTCGGAGGTGTCGAAAATTTTGGACATTTCGGCGTAGGGAGTCTCATCGTAATAGCGCATGGTGAACACGGCGCGTTGCTTCGGAGGCAGTTTAAGTATTTCTTCCTGAAGGAGTTGCTGCACCTCGTTGGGCGAAATGAAGTTCGTCTCCGGCTGGCTTACCACCAGGAAGTCCGTGTAACTGTCGTCAGACAAGTTCAGCAGTTTCTTTTTCTTTTCCACGAATGTTAGTGACTCGTTGACGGTGATTTTCGTGATCCAGGTTTTCAGGCTGGAATCGCCGCGGAATCGGTCAAGGTTACGCCAGATTTTGATAAACACATTTTGGGCCACGTCGTTGGCGTCGTCGTGCAGCGACACGATGCGGCGGGCGTTGTAATAGACGAGACGCTGGTATTTCTTCATCAGCAGCTCGAAACCCTGTTCTTTGGTCTTGGCGTTGGCGAACAGCGAAAGGATGAATTCGTCAGTTGCTTCGGGCATAATGGTGTTTATTTGCGCGCGATGGCCTGCTTGCAGGCATCCACGATGTGTTCTGTGTCTAATCCGTAAAGCGTCATCAGTTCGTCGGGTTTGCCACTCTCGCCAAACTTGTCATCTACGGCAACCATCTCGATGGGGACGGGCAGCTTACGGGCGGCCAACTGGCAGATGGCATCGCCCAAACCGCCGTTGCGCAAGTGCTCTTCCGCGGTAACAGCGCATTTGGTCTTGGATAAACTGGCGATGACCGCTTGCTCGTCCAACGGTTTGATGGTGGTGATGTCGATGACCTCTACCGAGAACCCCTGCTCTTCAAGAATATAAGATGCTTGCAGGGCAGGATATACCAGATGGCCCGTGGCGAAGATGGTCACATCGTGGCCTTCATTCATGGTGATGGCCTTGCCGATGACGAACGGCTGGTCGGCGGGCGTGAAGTTCGGGACGGCGGGACGGCCGAAACGGATGTAAACCGGACCTTCGTATTCCGCTGCGGCAATGGTGGCCATCTTGGTCTGGTTGTAGTCGCACGGGCTCAGCACCACCATGTTCGGAAGCATGCGCATGAGCCCAAGGTCCTCCATCATTTCGTGCGTGGCACCGTCCTCACCTACGGTGAGTCCGGAGTGCGAGGCGCAAATTTTCACGTTCAGGTTGGAATAAGCCACCGTCATGCGGATCTGGTCGTAAACACGACCGCTGATGAATCCCGCGAATGCGCTGGCAAACGGTACTTTGCCGCTCAGCGCGAGACCGGCGGAAATGCCGATCATGTTGGCCTCGGCAATGCCGACTTGGATAAAGCGTTCCGGATAGGCGGCCTTGAAATCACCCATCTTCACACTGCCCGTGACATCAGCGGTCAGAGCGAACACATTGGGGTTGTTCTTGCCGGCTTCCACTAACCCTGCCCCAAAACCGGAGCGGGTGTCTTTCATTTCTTCACTGTAGATTTTTTCCATTTCGTAAAAATTTTGCCCTGCAAAAATACGAAAATTGATTATTATTAGTTATAAAAAAATCCTTTTATTTACAGAATGAAATTTCGGAATGCCCGTCTGATACTCCTGGCATTGTGTATGTCGCTTGTTTACAGTGCGTTTGGTCAGAGTTTTGACCATGTGCGCGTGGGCAGTTGCACACTGCAGTCGGCACGCATCAAACTGGATTCCCTCTCCATCCGGCCGGGCACCTTCCACATAAACGGAGTGGATACCACCCAATACCGATTGGATTACATTACCGCAACGCTGTATCTTGTTGACTCATCGTTACTTGACAAGACCGTTTCATACCAGTATCAGGTTTTTGATCTGGATTTCACCAAACCGGTGTCACACCGATCGACCTCGCTGATAGAACCTTCTCCAAGAAACTTCCAACCGCTGGTCACGCCGCTCAGCACCTTCTCGGACTTTCAAAGCGATGAACTGATTACCAGCGGCTTTGTGTCCCGAGGTGTCACAATTGGAAACAACCAGGATCTTGCCCTCAACTCGGCTCTGAACCTGCAGTTGTCCGGAAAACTGTCGGAAGATGTAGAAATTCAAGCCACGATTTCAGATAAAAATGTTCCCATACAGCCCGAAGGTAATACAGAGTATTTGTCGAATATCAATAATATATTTATAACATTACATATTAAAAAGAAACTGCGCATTGATGCGGGTGATATTGCCACGGTTTCTCCTGTAGATCCGTTTTTAAAAGCCAATCGTAATCTTCTCGGCATGAATTTGAATTTGAAACTGTCAGAACCGAAATTCAAATCGCAGCATTCTGTTGGAGGTGGCGTGGCAAAGGGCCTTTATGTGCGTCAGAATATCGCGGTGCAGAACGGAATGCAGGGACCATATCGCCTGTATGGCGCCAATAATGAACCTAATATTGTCGTCGTGGCGGGTTCTGAGCGGGTATATGTGGATGGTGTGCTGATGACTCGCGGGCAGGAGAACGATTATGTGATTGACTATAATACGGCTGAGATAACCTTTACACCAGCCATACTTATAACCGCAGAAAAGCGTGTTATGGTGGAGTTTGAGTGCACCGACAGACATTATTCCCGATATAATCTGTTCACATTCAACGAAATGGAAGTTGGTCAAAAGCGACCTGTCAAGATTAAAGTGAACTTTTTTCAGGAACAGGATTTGAAAAACCAATCCATCCAACCCGAATTGACCGACCGGCATAAACTCTTTTTGGTCGAACTTGGCGATGCCGAATCCTTTGCCTATTTTCAGAATGCCGATTCCACCACCTACGCTGCCGATCGTGTGCTTTATTGCAAGAAGGATACAGTGGTCGATGGGATGGGTTATACCATATATGTTTATTCCACGAATGATTCTGTTCAGTTGTACAGTGTGGGGTTCACTTACATGGGAACCAACAAAGGATCCTACAAATTGTTGAGCAGTACCGCGAACGGTAGGGTGTTCGGCTGGGTGGCACCGGTGGATGGTGTCCCGCAGGGCGATTACGACCCCGTCCAATTGCTCGCGACCCCGAAGTTGTTGCAGATGGCGACGGTTTCCGCCGAATATCATTTCAAACCGAAATCGTTCATCCAAACCGAATTGGCGTTGTCGAATTATGACAGGAACACCTTTTCCCGACAAGACGATCGTGATAATGTCGGTTTTGCCTATTTCCTGAATCTGGGTCATGCACAGAATCTGAAATCTAAGAATGCGGACACGGCTTTGTGGCAGCTGAGCACCGCTTTGCAGTGGCAGTTTCTTCATCGGAATTTTCATGCGGTGGAGAGTTTTCGCGAGGTGGAGTTCGCACGAAACTACAATCTGGATCAGGATTATTCGGACACGAGGTCGGAACAAATGCTGCAGGCGATGGTGTCGCTGTCCAATCCTCAAGTGGGCACGAACCGATATACATTTAACTGGTTCTCACGCATAGGTGCCTTGAACGCCTGGCGCAATGAGCTGTGGCTGCAAAACGGGTGGCGCCGGTGGGTGTCGCATACCCGAACTTCCTGGCTCTATTCTGCGGATAGCGTCCAAACCAGTTCGTTTGTATCTTCCGATAATAAAATCGCTTATCGCTTTGAGAAAGTGGAGATGGGTGTTACGAACCTTCTGGAACACAATATATTCCGTACGGCTGTCTCGCACTCGATGCGCTTGAACAGTTATGCCTTTAACGAAGCGGTTGCATATTTGAAAAACAGTGATACTTCTATATATAAATACAATATTTTTTACAAAAACCGAGTGGAGTTCACTCCGCAGATGGAGCAGTTGCACCAACATCTGCTTGTGCATGAGGCAAATGCGTCCTTTTCTTTTGAAAAGATCAAGAACCAGAGTTTCACGGTTCGGGGCACTTACCGTAACCAGCAACTTCAAGACAGCATTGGAAAATCTCATGCGGAGCATTATTTTGTGGGCAATGTGGGCTATTCCGGCCGGTTTTGCAAAAACGCTATCATCCTGAGCACCTATTATGAGATGGGGAGCGGAATGGAAATGAAGAAAAACTACACCTATATCAAGGTGGCGGCAGGGCAGGGCACCTATGTTTGGAGGGATTATAATGGTAATGGTATTGAGGAGATTGACGAGTTTGAGGTGGCCGCTTTCCAAGATGAGGCAGAGTATGTGAAAGTATGGCTTACGGGCACCGATTATGTCAACACATACAACACGCAATTGGCGCAGACCATCCAATTGCGCCCTGCGTCGGTTTGGCGAAACAGCCAGGGAATCAAGCGGTTTCTGGCGAGGTTCGCCAACATTACGATGCTGAGATCCCAGGTGAAGCAGTCGGTCATGGCATTCAATCCGTTCCCGCTGCATCTTGAGGATACGAATCTGGTGAGCCGCAATTTGACACTGAATAACACCTTTTCATTCAACAACAGCGCATCCAAGTTCGCTTTTGATTTTATTGTCCAGGAAGTGCGGAACAAAAACCTGCTCTATTATGGCAGTGAGTATAATTCATCAAGTTTGCAGCAGATTGTGCTGAAAAGCACGCCGCATAAAAGTGTTTATATGCAGGTTAACTATGCCCACCAGAATCTGCGCAACACTTCCGAGATGTTGCTTTCCCGCTGTTATGAGATTCTGCAGCACAGTTGCGGGGCGGATGTTCAACTGCAGTTCAAGAACGCCTATTTCACTTCCCTCAATTATAGTTTTTCCGCCAAGCGAAACACACAAGGGGGCGAGCGCGCTCAGATGCATGATGTGAAGGGAATATTCAGTTACAAGATGCTGAAGAGGGGAGTGCTCTCCGCCAACCTGCAATATGTGCAAGTCCGAGGCGAAGTGCCGGAGAATAATGCGGTTGCCTATACGATGCTCAATGGTCTTTCGGTGGGCGGAAATGTGTTGTGGGGTGCCGACTGCCAGATTTCGGTCACCGACTTCCTGCAGGTTTCCTTGCAATATGTGGGCCGCAAATCCGAGCATCACAAACCGGTGCACACCGGTTCCCTGTCCCTAAAAGCGCATTTTTAATTTTTCTGTTTTCATTGATAATATAAATATCTGATAATTAATTGTTTAAAATTGAAATTGTGCGTATTGAATTTTTTTGGAATAAAAAAAATGAAAACATAAAAAATAATTAGTATTTTTGTCGCTTGAAAAAGAATAATGTTTACTGCAATATGTAACTTATTTCAAAAAATGAGGTATAAGAAGAATTACGAATCCCGAAAGGTGAACTGGGAAATAAGTTAAAGTATTGAGTAACAGATAGTTGTTAACTGCAATCACTAATTATGAATAAAGGAGCACAGATAAGAAGAATTGCGATTTTTTTATTCGTCGCTGTTTTTGCACAGGGTGTATGCCATGCGCAAGATGATGTTCAGTTCACCTTATTTCCATGGGCGTCGTCCTATTATAATGCTGGAGCTATAGGTGAGCAGAATAACACATTGTGCTTTACGGGTATCTACAACAACAAGTATTTGGGATGGAATGATGTGTATATGCAGGGCGACTCTCTGATGAAGGATAAAACCGCCCCTCAGGATATCTATTTCAGCTTGGAGAGTTATTTGAAAAAACTGCATGGTTCTCTGGGTGTTACATTTGTGAATGATATTATTGGTTTTTACAACAATATAGGTATTAAATTGGGTTATTCGTACAAATTGCGCGTGGGTCCCGGACATCTGGGAATTGGCGCGCAGATTTCGTTGTACAACCAGAAACTCAAGGATTCACCCAGTTGGCGTCCCATTCAGACTGGTGACCCGGTTTTGGACAATCTTGGGGAATCCACAATGGATTTGGATTTCAGTTTGGGTTTGCAGTACAAGTGTGACCAATGGTATGCCGGAATAGGTGTCACACAGCTGGCAAGCGCATTTGACAAGAACCGGGTGTTGCGTTTGGCTGGTGACAAGGAGTATATCTCCCGTAACCCTCAGATGTATTTCCATGGCGGTTATGACTGGATAGTTCCCGCAAATCCGAATTGGGAGTTGATCCCCCACGCAATGGTTAAGACTGATTTCAAAACATACCAGATCGATGTCATGGCGCTGGTGCGTTATAATGGTATTTTATGGGGAGGTTTGGGTTACCGTTTGAACGATGCTGTGTCGCTGATTTTCGGTACCCGCCCGTTCCACAATTCATCAAATATCTATCTGAAAGGTTTGGAGGCGGCTGTGTCCTACGGCATTACGGCTAACAGTTTGGCTTATAGGGCAAACCGAAGTTTCGGTGATGTGGAGGTGATGATCCGTTATTGCTTTGATATCTACAAACCGGAAGTGTTCTCCGGATACGGATCAACAAGAAATATTTATAAAAATCAATACTAAAAAAAATAAAATCAGACATTTTAGCGTTAGGAAAAATATAAATCACATAAAAATGAAAAGGCTTATAATTATGCTTGCAGTGGCGATGATGGTTCTCTCGTCCTGCTCCAATGGAGGCGACGGCCAGTTGGTCGGCGTCAAAGACCGTCCGACTTTCTCTGACCTTGAGCCGTACGGTATGGTTTATATCCCCACGGGCCATTACGTGATGGGCGGTGGCGACCAGGACGTGCCGTTCGCCATGACCCAACAGTCCAAGAATGTGACGATTGCCGCATTCTGGATGGATGAGACCGAAATCACCAACAACGAGTACCGCCAGTTTGTGTACTGGGTGCGCGACTCCCTTGCGCATGTGCTTTTGGGTGACGCCGAAATCGACGACGCTGAAAAGTATGGCCATTACCTGAAATACACGAAGGGTGAGAACGAGGGTGAAATCATTGAGCCCAAACTGATCAACTGGAAAGAGGAAATCCCATGGGATTCCGACAATGAGGAGGTTCAGGCCGCTCTCAGCCCGTTGTACAACAAGGTGAACACCCGTTTCTACCACTTCCGTCCCAACTCGACGAATGTGTCGATGTACAACTACGAGTATTGGTGGTATGACTATCGCAATTACCGCGATCCGAAGAACCCGGATGATTTCGGCGCTTCTACGAAGGAATTCGATAAGGAAGGTAATGACTACGGTGGTTTGTACGCCAATCGTCCCAGCAGTATGGGCAACGGCTACCAGCGTTTCATCAAGCACGATGTTGTGAATATCTATCCCGACACATTGTGCTGGGCGCACGATTTCGTGTATTCCTATAACGAGCCGATGATTCTGAACTATTTCTCAAATCCGCAATACGACAACTACCCGGTCGTGGGCGTGAGCTGGAAGCAGGCCAAGGCCTTTTCACACTGGAGAACCCAACTCCGCATGTCCTGGCTTTCAGACAAAGAGTATGCCAATGAGCAAGAATTCCGTCTGCCTTCTGAGGCAGAGTGGGAATGGGCCGCAAGAGGCGGAAATTCTCTTACCTCATATCCTTGGGGTGGTCCTTACACAACCAACAGCAATGGCTGTTTCTTGAGCAACTTCAAACCTCAAAGAGGTAACTATATCGCTGATGACAATTTCTACCCCAGCATTGTGGCGCACTACTATCCCAACGATTGGGGCTTGTTTGACATGAGCGGCAATGTGGCGGAATGGTGCGAGGACGCCTTCGACAAGTCAGCCACGAACTTCACCCTTGACATGAACCCGCAATACACCTACTATGCCAAGAAGGATGACTCTCCTGCCAAGAAGAGAAAAGTGATCCGCGGTGGTTCATGGAAGGATGTTAGTTATTACACTACGGTTTACGCCAGAACTTATGAGTATCAGGATACCTGTAAGTCATATGTCGGATTCCGTAATGTACAGTCCTTCATGGGACGCCAGAGAGGTGATAACAACTCCAAAAACGCTTCTCACATTTACTAGAATTTAAATTTAATTATTAATAAACAAAAACATTAACCTAAATTCATTAAAAATGAACGCAATTGACAGATTAGTTAGAACCAATGGTTACAAGAATTTCATGGCCAAGTTGTACGGATGGGGTGCTGCCGTAGTTATTTGTGGTGCTCTGTTTAAGATCCTTCACTGGCCGGGTGCTAACATCATGCTTATGGTGGGTATGTTTACCGAAACCATCATTTTCTTCTTCTCCGCATTTGAACCCCTTCATGTGGAATACAACTGGGCTTTGGTTTATCCTGAACTCGCCATCGCCGATGAGACTGTAGAACCTACCAAGAGAGAGAAGAAAAAATTGGCCGCGCAAGGCGCTACTCCTACCCAACAACTCGACAAGATGTTGGAAGAAGCCAAAATTGGTCCTGAACTTATCGAAAGTTTGGCTACTGGTATGAGAAATTTGAGCGACAATGCCAGAAAACTGGCCGGCGTGTCTGATGCCGCAGTTGCCACCGACAGTTTTGTTGGTAATATGACTAAGGCAGCCGAGTCTGTTCGTAATCTCACATTGAAATATGACAAAGTTGCCGCTACTATCGAAACGGATGGTAACGCTTCCACTGCATATGTAGAAAGTTTGAAGAAAGCCACTAATGCTGTCAACCAGTTGACCGCCGCTTACGAGCAGACAACCACCTATAAGGCAGAAATGGATAAACTGACCAACAATATCGCTGCATTGAGCAAGGTATATGGTAATATGTTGGCTGCAATGGGTGTCAACCCTAACAAATAATCTCAATCATTCTTTTTTCACTAATTTTAACTAAAACATTTTAGAAAATGGGTGCAACAAATTGTCCGGAGACCCCGAGACAGAAAATGATTCAGATGATGTATCTGGTTTACACCGCTATGTTGGCGTTGAACGTGTCAGCGGATATCCTGAACGCCTTCGTTGTGGTGGACGATACTTTGCAGACTTCCACACGCAATGCGACTTCCCAAAACAACAACGACTATAACTGGTTCGAACAGCAGAAACTTCTCCTTGGCGAAGCCAAGATCCATGATGCATATACCAACGCTAAACAACTCCGTAAGGAGACGAATGAGATGGTAAAATACATCGAAAAGCTTAAGAAAGACCTCATCATGTATGTTGATGGTGATACAATAGCAGAAACCAAGACTCCTGATGGCAAGAAAATTATGGCACCCACTACAGTGGCGACCATGAAGGCCAAGGAAAACTTCGACAAACCAACTGATTACATGATCAATAAAGGTCACGCTAAAGAACTTAAACAAAAAATTAAAGCGTTTAAGTCAAATATTCTGAAACTTGCCAAACCTGCTGACCGCGAGCGACTTTCGAAGGCCTTTGGTTTGGATGTTGATGCCAAATTCAAGAAAGACGGCTTCGAGCAGAGTTGGGAGGAACACAATTTCGACCATATCATTGCCGCCGCAGCAGTTACTTTGCTGAACAAGGAGGTTGGTGAGGTTCGCAATGCGGAATCCTTGATGCTCAACTACCTGAAAGCTTCCATCAGCGCCGATGACTTCAAGTTCGACCATGTGGAAGGCCGTGCTATCCCGAAATCCCAGATGGTGTTCTCTGGTGACAGCTACGAGGCAGACATCATCGTGGCTGCTTACGACACCAAATCCACTCCTGAGGTTTATTACAAGATGGGCGCCGATACGCTGACTGAAGCCGGATTGGCTGGTGCCACCAAACTTGAAGGTGAAAACGGTGTCGTGAAACTGAAACTCGGTACCGGTGGCATTGGTGACCAAAGATATGCTGGTTTGATCAAGGTCAAGGCTCCGAATGGTGAAGACAAATACTACGGTTTCGCTGACAAATATACGGTGCTGAAACCTTCCGCTACCATTGCAGCTGACAAGATGAATGTCCTCTATGCGGGTATCGCCAACCCGGTTTCCGTATCCGGTCCGGTTGATCCTGGCAAGTTGAGCATTTCATTCCCTGGTTGTAATGTTTCCAGTTTGGGTGCAGGCAAATACAATGTTTCCGTTCCCGCTAGTATGATTGGCAAAACTGTGAATGCCACAGTATCTGCCAGAGTGGGCGATGGCACCAAGAACATGGGTGCTACCACATTCCGCGTGAAGAAGGTTCCGAACCCGCGCGCCGTGTTGGGTGCTGGTATTCGTGGTGGCAAACACGCCAAGGGCGAGTTGATGGCCAACCCCGTCATCCGTGCCACTATGGGCGAGGACTTTGTCTATGACTTGAAATGGAGCGTAACCTCCTTCCGCGTGATTTTCGTCAGCAAGGGTATGGAAGATCCCGCTATGGCTTGCCAAGGCGGTGCTCTCTCCGAAGCTGTCAAGGCTAAATTGCAGAAAGCTCCGGCCAATACGGTCATCTACTTCACTGATATTAAAGCATCCTCTGAAGCTGGTGCTCGTACATTGGACGAATTTTCTGTTCGTATCCGATAATCAATTAAAAAAATAAATTTATTATGAAAAAGTTTGGTTTATTGTTATTAGGTTTACTTGCCGCCACTTTCGTTTTCGCACAAGATGACGAATACGGCAGCACGATGGACCAACCGGTCCGCAAACCTGCTGAATTTGCATGGGAACAAGTGGATGTGGGCGAATTCTCCGATCCTGTCGCGTATGCTCCCATTCGTCAGGCAGATGTGATGTACTACTACACGGTCTGGAGAACGATCGACTTGCGCGAGAAGGTGAACCACCCGCTCTATTTCCCCTCTGAAACGAAGGGCACTTGGAGAAGTTTGGCTCAAACCATCTTCGATGCCATTGATATGGCAAATCCCGACAAGACCGATGGTGTGCTTCCTGTCTATGCGGATGAGATGTGCACAATGCCCACCTCACGCGAAGACCTTAGAGGCAACCTGTCCGAAATCTCCCAGATTCCTGAAATCGATTTGGAAACAGGCGAGGAAATCGGTATGAAAGAGTTGGTTGTCGAATATGAACCCAAACAGATTATCTCTTATAATGTAAAGGAAATCTGGTATTTCGACAAACAAACTTCCCGATTCTATGTCCAGATTCTGGAAATCGAACCCATCATCGAGCACGAGCGTGCCAGCACCTCATACGATTATGACAGTGAAGGCGGCGAATCGGACGATAATGATGTGAGAGGAACCATGATGAAGAAGAGAGTGGGCTATATTTATTATCCTGAACTCAGACCTTTCCTGGCAAAACAGGAGGTGTTCAATGTGAAGAACAATGCCCAGCGTCTTTCTTTCGATGATTTGATCACATGGAAGCGTGATTTCACGAGTTACATCTACAAAGAAGCTAATGTGTATGACCGTGATATCGCTGATTACATTGCCAATTCACGCGACCAGAGAATTGAGTCGGAACGTATTACTGACCAGTTGCGTACTTTGGAAAGCGACCTCTGGGAATTTTAAGCAAACAAACTTTTTCATAATAAAAAAACATGACGGGCACCAATCGGTGCCCGTTTTTGTTTACCTTTGCAAAAAATCTAAAAACGATGATAGTAGTAACAGGTGCTGCCGGTTTTATAGGCAGCTGTATGGCGGCCAAACTCAATGAGATGGGACATGACGATCTCATCTTGGTGGATGATTTCACCAAGGAGGCCAAACGCCGCAATTGGGAAGGCAAACGGTATATGGACAAAATCCAGCGTGATGATTTTTTCGCCTGGGCGGAAAAAAACATCAGCAAAGTGGATTGTATTATCCATCTTGGCGCGCGTACGGATACCACGGAATTTGATTACAGCGTGTTCGAAACGCTGAATGTGTATTACACTCAGCGTATATGGACGCTGGCCGCGCGTTATGGGATACCCTTGCTCTACGCCTCTTCCGCCGCCACATACGGCGACGGCAGTTTGGGCTATGTGGATGATGAGAAACTGGCCTATGACTTGCAACCCCTGAACCCATACGGCCGTTCCAAAAACGAGATAGACAAATGGATACAGAAGCAGGCGGTCGCCCCTCCATATTGGTACGGTTTCAAATTCTTCAATGTGTATGGTCCCAATGAGTATCATAAGGGACGGATGGCTTCCGTTATTTTCCATTCCTTTAACCAGATCAAAGAAACCGGCATCGTCCGTCTTTTCCGCTCCCATCGGCCGGATTTTGCCGATGGGCAACAATTGCGCGATTTCGTTTATGTGAAAGATGTGGTTCGGGTCCTCTATTGGTTCATGACGCACCATCCTGCCAACGGCATCTATAATTTGGGAACCGGCAATGCCCGTTCCTTCCTCTCTCTGGCCGAATCCACCTTCAAGGCCATGGGCCTGGAACCAGAAATTGAATTCGTGGATATGCCACAAGATATACGCGATAAGTACCAATATTTTACGGAAGCAACGATGCGAAAAATGCGTTCGGTCAACTACAAGCGCGGATTTTATTCGCTTGAAAATGGCGTAAAATCTTATGTGCGTGGTTATTTGATGAAAGACAAAACTTATTAATTTTTTTTTTTAATTCTTCAATAAAATAAGGGTTTTACATTAAAATTTTGTTATTTTTGTTTCTTGATTGAAGTACGATAAAAATCCTTGATTTTCTAACGATAACCTGATTAATAAAACACTTTATTGCGAATGAAAAATTTTACGGATAAGGAGATACATCAAACGCTAAAAACCGTTTTCGGTTTCGATAAGTTCAAAGGTGACCAGTTGAAAGTTGTGAAAGCGCTGCTGAAGGGGAAGGATTGTTTTGTGATCATGCCCACAGGCGGTGGCAAGTCCATGTGTTACCAGCTTCCTGCCATGATGAAGGAGGGTACCGCTATCATCATCTCCCCGCTGATTGCTTTGATGAAGAACCAAGTGGACGCCATAAGAGGTTTTGGCGCTGACAACGGAATCGCCCATTTCTTGAATTCCTCTCTGACCAAGCAGGAAATCAATGAGGTGAAGCAGGATTTGTTGTCTGGAAAAACCAAATTGCTCTATGTTGCGCCGGAGTCGCTGACCAAAGAGGAAAATGTGCAGTTCTTCCAAGATGTGAACATCTCTTTTTATGCTATTGATGAAGCGCATTGTATCTCCGAATGGGGTCATGACTTCCGTCCGGAGTACCGTCGCATCCGTGCCATTATCGAAAAAATAGGCCAAAAGGTGCCCGTAATAGCCCTGACCGCTACCGCCACGCCGAAGGTCCAAAGTGATATCCAGAAAAATCTGGGAATGGAGAAAGCGGAAGTTTTCATTTCTTCTTTCAACCGTCCCAACCTGTATTATGAGATTCGGGAGAAGACCAAAGATGTGGATAAGGAAGTGGTTAAGTTTATCAAGAACCATCCGGGCAAATCCGGAATCATCTATTGTTTGAGCCGTAAGAAGGTGGAAGAATTGGCTACTTTCCTGCAAGTGAATAAGATCCGTGCCCTGCCGTATCACGCTGGATTGGACTCCAAAACCCGTGTCCAAAACCAGGATGATTTCCTGATGGAAAAAGCCGATGTGATTGTGGCCACGATTGCGTTTGGCATGGGTATCGACAAACCGGATGTGCGCTATGTGATCCACTATGACATGCCCAAGAGTTTGGAGGGTTATTATCAGGAAACCGGTCGCGCCGGCCGTGATGACGGAGAAGGCATCTGTATTGCCTTTTACGATTATAAGGACTTGCACAAGCTGGAGAAATTCTCCACCAAAAAGTCCGTGGCTGAGCAGGAGATCGTCAAGGAACTGCTGGCGGAAACCGCATCTTACGCTGAGTCCACCAGTTGCCGCCGCAAGCACCTGCTGCACTATTTCGGAGAGGATTACGGGGAGGAGAACTGCCATAATTGCGATAACTGCAATCACCCCAAACCGAAAATGAACGCCTCCGACCAGATTCTGCTTGCCCTTGAAGTGATTCAGACAGTGAAACAGCAGTTTAAGGAAGAACAGATTGTGGATATCATCACAGGCAATAAAACGACCTCAATCGTTAAGTTTAAACACAATAAACTCAAACAGTTCGGTGAGGGTTCCGAATACGACGCCAAGTTCTGGTCCAATATCATCCGACTCGCCATCTTCGACAATCTGATAGTCAAGGATGTGGAGAATTACGGGTTGCTGAAAATAACACCCAAAGGTGAGAAATATATGGTGAATCCTTATTCCATTCAGACCATTAAGCCGGTTACGGAAAAGGATGAGGACGAGGATGAGGTGATGGAAAGCAGTGTTGCCGGCAATATGGAAGAGGCGTTCGACACCACGCTTTTCAGTTTGCTGAAAGACCTCAGAAAGAATATCTCCAAAGAGGAGAATATCCCTCCCTTCGTGATTTTCCAAGACCCCTCACTGGAGGATATGTGTATCCAGTATCCGATTACCATCGAGGAGATGACGCATATCGCCGGAGTGGGAGTGGGCAAGGCCCAAAAGTACGGCAAACGCTTTATCGAGCTGATCAAGAATTATGTGGAGGAGAACGAGATTGAGCGTCCGCAAGACTTTGTCGTGCGTTCCGTGGTGAAGAAATCCGCCATAAAAGTTTTCATCATCCAAAGCATTGACCGGAAATTGAGTTTTGAGGACATCGCCCGCGCCAAAGGTCTGGATATGAATGAACTTCTGACCGAAATCGAGATGATTGTCTCCTCGGGTACGAAAATTGACATCACCTATTATATCAACGAGGAAATAGAGATTTATCATCAGGAGGAGATTCTGGACTACTTTGCGACCGCCGAATCGGATTCCGTGGAGGATGCGTTGAGGGAATTGGGCGAAGATGAATATACGATGGAAGAAATCCGCATCATGAGAATCAAATATCTCTCTGATGTGGGAAATTAGGAATTATTGAATTATAGTAAAATATGGAAGAAAACAACGAAATGATGAATGAGGCCACCGAAGTGGCTCAAGAGGAAGTGAAACAGGTTGAGACTCCGGAAACATGCAGCATGGAAGCGGAAAAACCTGAATGCGACAAAAAGAAAAAATGCCATTTGGCACATTTGATATTCGATTTGCTGTTGTTGGCGGCGGTTATAACACTGTTTATACTGCATTTTGCTGGTAACAAGCAGAATAAGGTTGCCGCCCCCATTGTCGCGACAGAACAGCAGGGCGATGGTTCGGTGGTGTATGTGAACATTGACACCATCAATGAGAAATACGAGATGGTGAGTTTGCTTACCGACAGTATTGATGCGGAGAAACAGCGCCAGACGGTGCAGTTCCAAAACCGCCAGAAGGCGTTGGAGAACAAACTGGCTAATTACCAGCGAAATATGCAGAGCGGACAACTGACCGCACAGCAGGCCCAGTATGCCGAGGCATCGCTGCAGCAGGAGAGTCAGAAACTTCAAAGTGATTATGCCCAAGCTGTTGAGTCCTTGGAAGCCCGCTATGCTGCTGCGTTGGAACAGATTGCGGACTCTTTGCGCGAGGCCACCAAACGCGTGAATGCCGGAGTGAACGCCTCATATGTTTTCACCTATGGCAGTGGCAGTCCTATGATTTGCGCAGATCCCTCTCGTGATATCACCAATCAGGTGTTGGAGGAACTTAATAAACCTTTTGCTAAAAAGAAGAAAAAATAAGCAATGGAAGAGAATCTGAACAATATCGAAACCAAGACCTCGCATAAAACCCGCAACATAATCCTTATTATAGTGGGTGTTCTGGTGCTTGCGGCTGTGGCCACACTGGTGGTTTTGGGCATTATGCGCCACAAGACCCCAAACCAGAATGACCAAACTGCCAAAGAGGACCTGCAAGAACTGCATGTCTTCCCACCCATCGATTTTGCCGACAGCTTGTATTACAAGAAAACGGTCGTTTCCTATGAGGATGAATCCCCTCGTGATGTGTTCTATTATGAGAAGGATAGTTTAGGGCAACCTACCGATGTCCGTGTGCACGAAACCCACTTTTATGAAGGTGAGAAGAAATACATTGACGGCAATCTGTCTGAGAACCAACGAGATGGCCTGTGGTACGCATACCATAAGAACGGCAATGTGCAAACGATGGCACACTACAAGAACGGTAAGGAAAATGGTCGCTATACCGTGTATCATGAGAATGGAAGCGTTTATTACACAGGTTTTTACGAGGATGGTAAACGGGTAGGCGAGTGGAAGTTCTACGATCAGAATGAGAACCTGGTACGCACAGAGAACTTCGACGAGAAGAAATAATCATTTTTTTCTAAAAACACAAACCTTACAAACTTTACAAACTTTAGAAACTAAAAATAATAATTAACAATCAAAATAAATAGATTTTATGGAATTACCTTTTGCAGAAGCGTGGAAAATCAAAATGGTGGAACCCATTAAGAAATCCACAAGAGAAGAAAGAGAAAAATGGTTGGAAGAAGCTCACCAGAACATTTTCATGTTGAAGAGCGACTATGTGTACATTGACCTTCTGACGGATTCAGGTACGGGAGCTATGAGCGACCGTCAGTGGAGTGCCATGATGATGGGTGATGAAAGTTACGGCGGTGCCCGTTCGTTCTATCACATGAAGGACACCATTACGGAGCTGACCGGTTTCAAGTTCGTCATCCCGACGCACCAGGGCCGCGCCGCTGAGAATGTGCTTTTCAGTTATTTGGTGAAACCGGGCAACATTATCCCGGGTAATGCGCATTTTGACACCACCAAGGGCCATATTGAGAGCCGTAAGGCCTTCGCCATTGATGTTACCGTGGATGAGGCATACGACACCCAATTGGAAGTGCCGTTCAAGGGCAATGTCAGTTTGGAGAAGCTCGAGAAAGTGCTCCAAGAGAACAAGGGTAATGTTCCGTTCATGGTGCTTACCGTTACCAACAATACGGTGGGTGGACAGCCAGTCAGCATGAAAAACATTCGTGAGACCTGCGAACTTTGCCACAAGTATGGTGTGCCCGTCAATGTCGACAGTGCCCGTTTCATTGAGAACTGCTATTTCATCAAAACCCGTGAGGAAGGTTATTCGGACAAGACTTTGCGCGAAATCGCATTGGAGATGTTCAGTTATGCTGACAGCATGACAATGAGCGCCAAGAAAGACGGTCTTGTGAACATGGGCGGTTTTATCGCCACGAATAAGGAAGAGTGGTACGAAGGTGCCAAATTGTTCTGCATCCCGTTCGAGGGCTTTCTTACCTATGGTGGTATGAACGGCCGTGATATGGACGCTTTGGCTGTCGGTTTGAAAGAGAATATTGAATTTGATATGGTGGAAACCCGTATCAAACAAGTTCAATATTTGGCCGCTAAACTCGATGAATACGGCATTCCTTACCAGCGTCCTGCCGGTGGTCACGCTATTTTCGTGGACGCTGACAAGGTGCTCACCAACATTCCGAAGGAAGAGTTCCCGGCTCAGACGCTGACTTGCGAGCTCTATCTTGAAGCTGGTATCCGTGCCTGCGAAATCGGCTATGTGTTGGCCGACCGCGATCCGGTGACCCGTGAGAACCGCTTCGGAGGCAATGACTTCGTGCGTCTCTGCATCCCGCGCCGCGTCTATACCAACAACCACATGGATGTGATTGCCGCCGCTCTTAAGAATGTGTATGACCGTCGCGATACGATCAAACGCGGTTTGGAAATCACTTGGGAGGCTGAATTGATGCGTCACTTCACCTGCCAATTCAAGAGATTGAAATAATATGTTTTGATTTTGATATAGGTCGGCGGGTTCACCCGCCGACCTATTGTTTTAATAAGAATATGCCTTTATGCTGATTGTTGGCGATGTTTTGGTTTCTGACGAACTGATAGACAAGTGCTTCTGCTGTGACTTGGCACAATGCGGAGGCGCTTGCTGTGTGGAAGGAGATTCGGGTGCCCCGCTTGCTCCGGAGGAAGTGGCCGACCTTGACGAGCATTATCCTGTGTTCCAAAAGTATATGACCGAAGAGGGTGTCGCCACCGTGGAACAGATTGGCGAGACTTTTGTGTTTGACGGACAAGGTGAGTTTAGCACCCCACTGATAGAAAGCGATAAATCGTGCGCATTCTCTTTCCGTGAAGATGGTATCTGCAAATGTGCGATTGAGAAATCCTTCCTGAATGGGGAAATCCCGTTCCAGAAACCGATTTCCTGCTTCCTTTACCCCGTCAGAGCCAGCAAAGTGGGAAAATATATTGCATTAAATTATCACCATTGGGATATCTGCAAAAGCGCTTGTAAAAAAGGAACTGATTTACAAATCCCTATATATCAATTTCTTAAAGAACCTCTTGTTCGCAAGTTCGGTTCCGAATGGTACGAGGAACTCTGTGTGGCTGTGGATCAGCGCAACCATGAAAAATAGTCAAGAAAATTATTGTAAATGAAGAAGATAATTGTTTTATTAATCATAGTTTTACCTTTTTTTGTCTTTGGGCAGACTGAATACCAGTTTTCCGCTCACCGGAATGTTGTCCCCAATGGTTATAACTTCTGGCTCAGTGTTCCTGATACTTATGGGGAGCAGCAGGAAAAACTGCCTTTGATTCTGTTTCTGCATGGGCATAGTTTGAGCGGCACCGACCTGAACCGTGTGCGCAAATACGGTTGTTTGGATGCTATCGCCATGGGTCGTGATATCAATGCCATCATTGTGGCTCCGCAAGATCCAGGTGGCCCTTGGAACGCCCTGAAACTGAATAATATATTGGATTGGGTGCAGGAGCGTTTTGTCTTCGACACCAATCGGATCTATGTCATTGGCATGAGCATGGGCGGTTACGGCACATTCCAGTATGTGGGCACCTATCCCGACCGTGTGGCGGCGGCAATGGCCTTCTGTGGAGGTAGCAACCTGCGTGACCACTGCGGACTGAACAAAGTCCCTCTTTGGATTATCCATGGCACCGCCGATAGGGCTGTGGGCGTTGCGGAATCGCAGAAAGTGGTGAACGCTATGAAAGCGTGCGGCAAAACCGATTTGCTTCGCTTTGATAAGTTCCCGGGCATTAACCACAGTCAACTGGCCAAGATGTTCTACATTCCGGAGACTTATGAATGGCTGTTCAAACACTCAAAGGCCGATTCCCCACGACAGGCGGACAAAACCGTGAAGATTGATGTGGGAGTGATGAACATGGCATACCAGAATATTGACCGCGCGGCAAATAAGATTGTTGTGGTGGATCCCAACAAGGTGGTTACGGCCGATACTTCCCGATTAACAGCAACGGATACCGTCAAATCCACCTCCCAACCGGTTCAAAAGGTGGAACAGAAATCGCCCCCGACTCCCAAACCGTCCTCCAAATATCATGTTGTGAAGAAAGGTGACACACTGTACGCCATAGCCAGGAAATATCACACCACCGTTGACAAATTGTGCAAACTGAACCGAATCAAGGAAACCTCGATTCTTTCATTGGGACAGAAAATAAAGGTTCGGTAATTATCGGAGCAGCGTGACGCATCCGCGTTGTTGCTTGCCCTTACCCCGTGCGTCCACATAGTTGATGATGTATGTGTAAACGCCCGTGGGAGCCATCTCCCCATTCATGTCGTATCCATCCCATCCGGAAGTGGGGTCATTGGTCCTGAAAACGGTCTTACCCCATCTGGATACGATGATCAACTCATAGTTTTCGTTTGAAACAAAAGCATTAGATGGCAGAAACACATCGTTGTGCCCATCATAATTGGGTGAGAATGCGTTGGGTATGATCATGCTGGATTCCTGTTGCAAGGTGATCTGATTAGACATGCTTTCGTCCTCAAAACCGTATTCGTTCATGGTTTCTTTGGCGGTAACATAATAGGTGAATTTGGATCCCAGGTGGAACAGCATGGAGACATCATCAAGATACTGGTTGTGCGTTCTGGGCACAAGGGCGCTCATAATATCCTGAAAAACAGAGTCGTATTCCGTACGACGACTGACGATGTAATGGTCCACATCCCCGTTCCATGTGCCGTATGCTTCCCATTCCAGATTGCTGTCGTGTGAGGATGATGCGCTGCCGGTTAATAGGATGTTGTGTGAAATATTGGAGTATCCGACGGGCATGTTGCAGTCGCTGATAATGTAGGTGCGGTAATAGTAAACCGATTTGTTGAATTTGGCGCTGCTGTCCTGGAATTCATAATCAGCGGCGCTATGATAGGGAACCGTCTGTATGTTCACGAAATTCTGCCCATCCTCACTCCTTTGCAGTGTCAAGGAATTGAAGGGATACTGGTCGCCCGAGGTGTGTACCAGAACGGAGATGTATTCGTTGTTCATGACCGAAACATGTCGGATATAGGTCATGTCGTTAGTCTCCTCCGACTGTATGTTGAAATTCACTCGGTTGCTGCTGGATGTGATGGTGTTGGTGGTGTTACATGCTTGGATGTATATTCTGTAGTCAGTGTTGAGTTGTAGGTTGGGCAGGGTATAGGATGTGCCCGTGGTGGTGGCCACTTGCTGGTAGGTGGTTCCGTTGTCTTCACTCAGGAAAATCCGGTATTGCCCCAAACCTCCATGCATGTTCTTGTACCCGTTCCATTGGAAAGAGGCGGTCTTGTGGCAGGCGTCAAGGTGGGCGATGGTAAGACGGATGTTGCATTGCCCGTTGTCAGTCTGGTGCGAACTGTTCATGCATGAGTCAAGCACCGCAATGAAATATTCGCGGCTGACATCGTTGGGGTTGATGTTCATGTCGCTCCAGTAGGTGGTGTTGTAAACGGTGAACAACGGAAGGCGTATATTGCTGTCAAGATAGTAGATGGGGTAGCACATCATAAAAGGATCCGGCGCATGAAACCCTAACACAATGTGGTTGTCCTCGGTTACCGAAACGCTGTCCAGAATAGGTGCGGAAGGCAAAATGCTGTCGTTGAGCAAGACAGTTTGTATGTTGGATTTGAAGATGCAGGAGTTTCCTCCAGCTGTGTTGATGTGATTGGTGATGCCTATCTGGTAAGAAATATAGTTGTGGCAGACATCAGAAGGGTCAATATAGGACAATTGCGTTGAGTTGGTGGGAATGGATGCTAAAGGGATTGGGTCGAATGTGGGTTCGAAACCGCGTTTTTTGTAGATGTGATATACGGTATCCCATGATCCGCCGGAAGTGGAGGAGCTGACGGCATCCCAGGACAGGAAGGCGGCGGTACTGTCGCCTTGCAGGTCGAATGGTGTTACAGTTAACTCAATGGTGCTGAGTGTGTTGGATGTGCATTGCTCGCTTGTAACGCTGTTTTGTGCAATAATATGACAGGTGTAATGATCGCTCACCAAGTTGACGGGAAGTGTGATGGTGGTGGAGGAACGGTACATGCTTCCATCAGGATGTGGGAGGAGGGATGGGGTGATTGTGGTGTTGTTGATGACAAAGGAATATTCATCGTTCACACTGACATTGTTGATGTCATTCCAGGACCAAGTGATTCGAATCTCTCTTGGGTTGATGAGCTGCTCGATACACTGAAGGATTGGCGGTTCTATGGCAAAACCGTAGAAGTAGGAGAATATAACAAGAAATGAAAGAATAAACTTCCTCATTTAGAATTCGGGTGTCAATTGTGTCGTGTTACCAACGATGATTCGGGTGAAATTATTGTAATTGAAATGTTTTTTTGCCAATTGCTGCAGCGTGTCCGCATGGGTGTTTCTGATGGCTTGGATTTGCTGTTGGAATTCAGTCTCATCCAGTCCGAAAGAGTACCAGAACGCGTATCGTTTCAAGTAGGATACGGAATTGTCCACATCGCGTAGCATGTTGCCAAGCAGGTAGTTGCGTGCAGACTCAAGTTCCTCGGTTCCGACGGGCTCTTCCTGTAGGCGTTTCAATTCTTCGAAACAGGCATCAATGGCGGCCTGGGTGTGCTCGGCGTTCACATCACTGTTGATGATGAACAATGCCTGGTTGCCGAAATACACGGAACCGGCAGTGATGCCGTAAGTGTATCCGTTGCGTTCCCGAAGGTTTTGCATGAGTCGCGAACCAAAATAACCACCGGTAATGGTGGAAAGGAAGGAGAAAGGCCGGCGCTCGGGCGCGTTATATCCGTCTTTAACCATGCATAGGGTGATGGAGGATTGCACGCTGTCGGGCATCATTTCAGTGATGAGTCTTGAGGTGTCGGCCGGTAGCGGCAGATTCTGGATCTGGGCTGATGCCTGGCCGTGTGGAATCTGGGAGAAAAGATTATGAAGGCATGCTTCCGCTTCCGCATTGAGATTCCCGGTGGCAAAAACCGTAATGTTCTCCGCACAGAAGGTTTTTTGATGATAAGTCTGCATCTGCTCCACAGTTACGGCGCGTAGGTTCTCGCGTGTGGAAAACTGTCCTGCTGTGCGCTGGTCGCCGAAAATGGCATGCAGCATAAGCTGAGTGCTCCGAACATCCGTTTTCCGGGAATTGTATTCCAAATCTTTGATTTTCAAACTGGCATAGATGTCCAAACGCTCGTTATTGTATTTTGGATGTGCCAGACAATCAAACAGGACAGGAAATATTTTGGGAATGTTGCGACAGGGGATCGCTATGGAGATTTCGGTGTGGTACAGTCCGCTCGACACCGTGATGTAAGCACCGTAAAAATCCAGCAAATCCGCCATTTCAGTAGCGGAGTATGTGGGGGAACTCTCTTTGAGCAGCGCATAGGTGAAAAGGGCTATATGTTTTTGGTCCTCATGCAATATGCCGGTGCGCACCTGGATGATGAAATGGGCGAGTTCCAGTTGGCTGTTAGGGAAAGTGTAAACCGGAATACCGTTGCTAAGACGACGGATGATGGGGGGCGCAAGCGATAATTCCGCAAGCGGATGCTGTTGGGGCGGCGTTTGACGGTCAACGGGATTCATAGATGCTATTGGATAAGTGTGATTTGGCCTTTCTCCATGCCCGATTGTTTCGAAATGGTCCGATACTTAATGGTGTAGATATATACGCCGGTAGGAAGCAGCTCTCCAACACCATTTCGGCGTCCGTTCCATCCATGCTCTATGTGCCTTGCCTGGAACACATGGTCTCCGTTGCGTGAATAGATGTTCAATTCGAAGTCTGTGTATTCTGTGTTGGCATAAACATAAAAAATATCGTTGATGCCATCCCCGTTGGGAGAAAAGGCGTTCGGGGCGAAGAAGAGTTTGTCGGCGATTTGAGGCTGCTGAGGATGAATGGTGTCGGGCTCGGAACGCAGTGTTACGGGCTCTTCAGCGACGGTGGGCGTTTCAACAGGAGTGGCGATTCTTGTGGGTGGGGTGGGGATGGTGGGCGAGGAAACGGGTTGGATGGGATTCTGGACAGTTTGGACAGGGTTGCTGTTGGCGGCAGTTGATCTTAAGACGGGTGCGGGTGTGGGAACAGCGGGAGTGTATGGGACAGTTTTGGTTTCAGCAATAACGGGTTGCTCGATGACTGAGGTCGGAGTCTCCTTGGCGGTTTGCGTTTTTGTGGCTCCGGAGGTCCGCGAGTCAGTAGTTACAAGTGCCGGAGCATTGGTGGAAGGTTGCTGGGCAGGGGCGACTGCCGGTGTGACCTCCGTGGGCTTTGCCTCGTGCTGCGGACGGGTGAGCGTGATGGCGGTGACTACAAGGGCCACTACGGCAGTGGCGGCGGCACCATAAAAGGCGGCACGCCGTATCTTCCGGCCGCGATTGTACTTCCTTACAGCCGCATTGTGGGCAATGGCCTCCCATCCGCTTTCGTCAACGGGAACGCTATACTGGTCAAACAATTCTTTCAAACTCTTCATATGCTGTATTCTTCGTGATTCAAATATTGCCTTATCTTTTTTTGCAGGATACTTCGTGCTCTGAAAATCAGTGTCCTCACATTCGTCGGCGTTTCATCCATGATCTTCACAATCTCGTCCTGCTCAATCTCATCGATGACATAGAGGTTGAAGGCGGTGCGGTACTTGTCGGGCAGCCCGTTGATGAACTCCACCAACTTGCTCATGGGGAGACTTTCGTTAAGATGCAGCACATCAGCGCCAGGTTCGTAGTCCAAATCATCGATCGGGGTGGTCTTGGTGCGCGCTTTCTGCCGGTAGTGGTCAATGGCCTTGTTGATGGTAATCCTCCGGAGCCAGGCGCCCAACGAGGTTATGCTCTTGTAGTTTTTGAAGTTGACGAGTATGAACACAAAGGTGTCATGAAAAAGATCCTCCGCCTCTTCCGCATCTGCCGTGTAACGCGTGCAGATACCCTTAATCATCGGGCCGTAGTCCAGATACAACTGCTTCTGACAGGCCGTGTCGCCTGCCATGCAACCCTTGATCAGTTTTTCTTCTTTTTCAGACATCAATAATTATAACGAATTTGAAGTGTTTCCCGTTGCAGATTGTTTGATTTTTTTGTTCTTTTGCGTTCTGTTTTTCTGCCGTATGATTCGTCTGCAAAAATCGTATTTTTTACAACATGATGTGCTCGCCCTATCGCGGGATCTTTTGGGCAAGTATGTATTCACCCGGAAGGACGGCCAGTTGTCGGGTGGCATCATCTCCGAAGTGGAGGCATATAAAGGTATCGCAGACAGGGCATCACATGCCTTCGGAGGTCGGCGAACCCGCCGAAACGAAATGATGTATCACGAGGGTGGGGTGGCCTACATGTATCTTTGCTACGGCATACACAACATGCTAAACTTCGTCACCAACGAGCAGGATGTGCCTGACGCTATCCTGATTAGGGGCATTGTTCCCACGCATGGGGAGGAACTGATGCTGCAACGGACCGGGAAACGAAATATGTCCGCTTCCATCGGATCAGGGCCTGGGAAGGTAAGCAAACTGCTCGGACTGACCACCGCCGACAATGGCTGTCCACTGGATGCGGATACTCTATGGGTGGAGGATCGGGATTTGCGCGTGCCAGACAATATGGTTCAAGTCACTCCGCGCATCGGAGTGGACTATGCCGGGGAGGATGCGTTATTGCCGTATCGGTTTGTAATGAAAGATATTCCGGTCTAATATTTCTGTTGGATGATCCCCAAAAACTCTTCCACACTGTAGTCATTCAAAAATAACATCCCGTGCGTGGCCCGAATGAGGGCGCTCTTGTTTTGATAGAAGAAGTCTTTTCCTAAAAGGAATTGGATATCACGCAGTTGCTTTACCCAGATGGATTCCGCCAGCTCACTGAATGGACCGTCAAAGTTCGGGTTTGGAAATTCAGCTTTGAATTGTGTCATATAGGAGGATGCGAACGCTTTCTCAATAACGGCGAAGGCGTTCAGGGATACGGGCACATACATGTTGGCTTCGGAGGGATGGAAGGTGGACCACACATTTCGGTAGGCCAGAATGCGCACATGCGATAAATCCGTCTCCTCGTTCCATAAACGGAGGGCGGCGGTTATGGATTTCAGCACCTTGAAGTGCGTGTCCGGACGAATGCTGCCGGAATCCATTACCACACTGATGATGTCGGGTTTCAAGGAACGGAATTGCTCCAAAATGGGGACGACATCGGTTTGGATGTCCGGTTGGAAAACCGCATCAGGACGATTGTACAGTCCTAAGTGCAGGTGTCTTACATTTTGCACGGGAACCCCCATGTAGGCCCATACCAGTTCTTCCTCAAATTCGCGGATCTTTCCTTTCAGTTGGTTGAGCTTGGGATTCTCCTCCTTCCCGTCTTGGAGCTTCTGAAGTTCGTTCTGCAGCGTGCTCCGGAGCGTGTCCTCGTCGGGAATGTTCCAGATGCCGACCATGTCGCGGGCGATGCGGTGGCATACGCCCCTGCGCATGCCGTGACTGTCTTTGCGCGCCACATTGTCCAGGTAATGGTGCACATCTTTGTCTTGCTTGAGCAGATACCCTCCCTTGAAAAAGTCAGGATACCGTACCATTTCTATCCGTCCCGCTTCCAGAAAGGTCAGCGTGTCCTGAAGAACCCCCGACATGAAGGTGTTGCTTACGGAATGGTATCCGGATGTCATGATGTTGAAATAGACATCGTTGGAGACCGGGCGGAGTTGGCGGTTGATTAACGGCATGATGCCCAGCATGATGTCGTCATGGTGAGGACCGGTGTGGAGAATGACCTTGTTTTCGTATGGTGTGCACCCATGCCGGATGCGTTCCTTGACGGTCTTGATTACCCGTTGGACCGTGTCCAAACTGAGGTCCGGAATCTCTTGACAGCGCGGGTCATTCTGCAAATCCTCGAGTGTCAGCCGGTGGGCGTATTTGTTGATGGTCTTGCAAAGTCCTAATATGTGGCGTATTTCAGTGTCTATCATAATCGTGCGGGTTATCCGTTTTTCTTCATGGCGGCCAAGGAGAGGAACAGGCCGAGAATGATGCTACAGAAGGCGGCGAAGAGCACCTGGAACTCACCAGGCAAGCAGAAGGTCAGTGTGTGAGCGGGAATCCAGAACAACGGAATGGTCTTCTTGAAGACGAAGTTCCATTGAACATCCCAGTTCAGGTTCTGGATGTGCTTGCGCACCTGGATGGGCTTGACGAGTGCAACCGCGCGACCGTCATACTCGGCAATGTGCATGTCGCAGATTTTATGGAAGGTCATGAACACGGGGGCGAAAGAGGTGTTCATCATCAAACTGACGAAGAATGCCCCGGCCAGTTTCAGAGCGGAAAAGTCGCCGCCCATCGCCTCTCTGACGCCGGCAAAACAGCTCGCGCGCTCCATAAATGCCGGAATGCCGACCTTGAATACGCTCATCGCAAGCGCGATCCACATGCCCAGAAAACCCCATACGATGAATTTCGGGAACAGTCCGAACTCCTTGTGGTAATATTGCCCTGTCTTGATGCGCTGCCCTAGCATCTCCCCGAAGGTGGCCAAAATGCCGAACTTCAGAAATGCCATCCACAACGGATATCTGGCGGTGAGGTCACAAAAAGTGTTGAATACGGTTTCACTGAGGAAAAAAGGCAATAATACCAGGATAATGATAACAATAACAAGGATGTCGGTTTTCTTCATGCTTCTGTTTTTTTATTAAGATTGCAAAAATACAAAAATCGCGTGAAAGAGTTTTTCATGCCCGAGTAAACTTTGTCTTTTCTGTGGAATCCAAAAGAAGTTCGTGAAGTTTTATAAGGTTAAGTTAACTTTTTGTATTTTTGCACGCTAAAATAAAACCTGATGAAGAAAGTTTTGATGCTTCTCGCTTTTGTGTCGGTGTTCCTTCTGGCTCCGGCGCAAACCCAACCCATGAAATTTCTGGGTATCAGTATGAATTGCACCATGAATACCTTTGTGAACAAACTCAAAGGGAAAGGTTTTGAACTGGAAACCAACCACAATGCCCCCAATACTTCCTTCATGCGGGGCACATTCGCGGGCGAGCGAGTGAAGATCGAGATTCGCGCCGCATCCAAAACCCACCTCGTTTATATAGTGGTGGTCAACTTCAATCGGAGCACAAATTATACCTATGCTAAACTGAAAGAGACGCTTGCGGATAAGTATGGAGCTGATTATAAGGAATATAATGGACTGAAAGAGGAGGAGAAGTACGCCAAGTTTGTGACCGACTACATGGTTTGGCATCTCAATAAGGCCGAGGATTCGGATGTGGTTAACCGGTTGGTGCTGTCCAACTGCAGTTACCGCGCCAATTTTCCACTTGTGATCTCCTATATTGATGGCAAAAACGCCATTATCGATATTCAGGAGGTGGAATCCGATTTCTAAAAAATAGTTAAAAGACAACCGCTAGTTTGAATTTTGTGTATTTTTGCACGCAAAAACGAAAATCGTGCAAAAATGAAGAAATTGAGAACGAGCGAGGTTATCCAACAGGTGGCGGCGGACCTTTTCCGGAAGTTCGGATTTGAGAAGACTTCCATGGATGAGATTGCCCGCAAAGCCCATAAAGCCAAGCGCTCCATATACAATCATTTCAGCAACAAAGAGGATCTTTTCTGCGCATCCGTCCAATCGGAACTTACCCATGTGCGCAGCGCTTTGCTCGCCGTGGTTGAAGACGACAGTCAGCGCATTTTGCCCAGATTGAAACAGTACCTGCTGCTGCGCATGGAACTTCTCTCGGAGGCAAGTACTCTGCGTGTGGCCATGAAAAGCAATATGCTGAACCGTGATGACTATGGTTTTGAGAATTTGAAGAAGATGCTGGATGATTTCAACCAGTGGGAACATCAGGCATTCAAGAAGGTGTGGTATGCCAAACCTTCGGATGAGCAACCGGAAATTGTTGAACAACAGGCGGTTGCTTTCGCTGATATGCTTCAAGTTACCCTCAATGGACTGAGTCATTCTTTTTTCGTTGAAGACAAATACGAGCAGTATAAATCCTCTTACGAGATGCTCATCGACTTGATTGTGAACAGCGTGTTCCAAAGTTTTGTGAGCAAATACGGGATAGAAGGCGATATGCAGCGCATAAGTGTTGATTAATTTTAAAGCGTAAAGATATGAGAAACATCATTATTTTTTCGATGGTAACCTTTCTTTTGGCGTTCACATCCTGTCATCGTGAAGTGGCGCCGTTTTTAGGCGATTACAGTTACAAGTTGTCGGGAGAGGTGACCGTTACCGATGCGGAAGGGGCGACCAGTTATCATTTGCTTCACCGCAACGGACAGATGAACATTTTGGAAGACAAGGCCAACCCTTCCCGATTGCTTATCACGATGAACGAGATGAATGGCGCTTGTTACACCATGACGGCCACGGTGAAAGGCGACTCTCTTTTCGTGGAGCCGTATGAGTTTAATATCAATATTTTAACACAAGAAGGAACCTCTATTTTCGATTCCGAAAGCACCTCATCGCTGGTGTATCGCATTACCTCTTCAGGATGTGGTATGCTGAATGGTAAAATGCTGGTGCTGGATGAGCAATGGAATGGTTATCAAAGTGGAGATAACCGTATTGGGATTGCCGGACCGGAAATGAGGATAATAGCGGAAAAGAATTGAAAAGATGAAAAACAGGACATATACCATAACGGTTTGGTGCGCCGCAATCATTCTGTTGGTTGCGGTCGTTTCCTGCAAGCACGAGACCACCAAGCAAGAGGAACAGTCAATACCGGTGGAAGTTTTGGTGGTTGACACGGTGTCGGGCGGCCTGACGCACACCTATGTGGGCGAGGTGGAGGAGAACTTGTCGGTGGCGTTGAGTTTCCCGGCGGGGGGCAGGGTAGAGCGCGTGTATGTTCGCGAAGGCGACTATGTGCGTGTGGGACAGCATATTGCGGATGTGAACCGAAGTGACGCGCAGAATGCGTACAATTCGGCAAAAGCCACCTTGCAACAGGCGGAAGACGCCTACGACCGGCTGAAAAAAGTGCACGATCAGGGCAGTCTCGCTGATGTGAAGTGGGTGGAAATGCAAACCACCTTGGATAAGGCCCGCGCTTTGGAACAGATTGCGAAACGGCAGTTGGACGAATGTTCGCTGGTGGCTCCCATTTCGGGCGTGGTGGGCACCTGCAACGCCAAAGTGGGCGGCAGACTGCTGCCCGGCGAACCCGCTGTCACCCTGCTTGACATGGGCCAAGTGTCGGTGACTTTCTCGGTTCCCGAAAGCGAGATATCCACGGTGGCGGTTGGCAAAGAGGCTTATGTGTATGTGCCCGCACTGGACAATAAGATGCTGACGGGACGGATTACCGAACGCAGCGTCAACTCATCGCGCGTCTCCCACAGCTATCAGGTGAAAATCGCCTTCCCGAATGCGGATAAGGCGCTGTTGCCAGGCATGGTGTGCAAGGTGACCCTTGACCAGCCCGGCACCGCAGGATTCATCGTGCCGGCCAAGTGCGTGCAAACGCGCCCCGAAGGACTCTCCGTGTGGGTGGTGAAGAACGGCAAAGCCCAACACCGCATCATCATGTCGTCCGAATTTGTGGCCAATGGCGTGCTCGTTTCCTCCGGCCTCAACCCCGGCGACACGGTCATCACCACGGGTATCCAGAAACTCTATACCAATGCAATAGTCACCCTCTCAAAATAATACTCACCCTTATCCCGTTCACCCCATTCACCCCATTCACCATTTACCCCTAATCCATGCTTCCCAAATCACACATATTATCCGCTATGCGCAGCCACAACATCATATTCTTCATTGTGGTGTGTCTTGTGCTGTTCGGTATCTTCGGACTCACCCAATTGAATAAAGATGAGTTTCCGCAGTTCACGATTCGTCAGGGCGTGGTGGCGGCGGTGTATCCGGGTGCTTCGTCGCAAGAGGTGGAAGAACAGGTGACCAAACCGTTGGAACGCTTCTTGTTTACTTATGCTGAGGTTGACAAGGAGAAGACCTATTCGGTGACGGAGAACGGTATTGTGTATGTGTTTGTTGAGCTACGCACTTCGGTGAAGGATAAGGATGGCGCCTGGTCGAAGATCCGGCATGGACTGCAATTGTTCAAGAAGACCTCGTTGCCGGCGGGTGTGCTGGAAGTGGTGGTGGTGGACGACTTTGGCAATACCTCGTCCATGTTGCTCACGGTGGACTCGCCCGAGCGCACGCCCCGCGAATTGGAATCATACGCGGAGCAATTGTGCGATCGCCTGCGCGGAATACCCGAAATGGGCAATATCAAGATTTTGGGACAGCAGAACGAGGAGATTGCCGTGCTGGTGGATCAGGAGAAATTGGCAGCATACGGTATCAGTCAGCGCGCGCTGCTGGTGGAACTGGCCACGCAAGGATTGCGCACGGTGGGCGGTAGCGTGGAGACCGAAGAGGGCGAGGCGTTGGTCCATATCGCTATCCCGTACCAGTCGGAATATGAGGTGGGCGAGCAGATTGTGTTTGCAGACCCGCTGGGTAATGTGGTCCGCCTGCGCGACATCGCCCGTATTGAGCGCCGCTATGCCGCTCCGAAAAACTATATCAAATACAACGGAACATCTACTGTGCTGATATCCATGGAGATGGCCCCAGGAAACAATATTGTTGCCTTTGGAAAGAAAGTGGGGAAGGAGATTGCCAAATGCCAGCAAACCCTGCCGCCGGATGTGAATATGCACAAGATTACCAACCAACCGTATGTGGTTAACCGCTCGGTGATGTCGTTTTTGCGCGACTTGGTCTTTTCCATCCTGGTGGTGATTGCGGTAATGCTGCTGCTGTTCCCTCTTCGCACCGCGCTGGTGTCGGGTTCCAGTGTGCCGGTCTGTACGGCGGTAACCATGGGACTGATGTACATCTGCGGCATCGAGTTGAACACGGTGACACTGGCCGCCCTCATTGTGGTGCTGGGTATGATTGTGGACGATTCCGTCATCGTGATTGACGGATACACCGACATGCTGCAGCGTGGCTATTCCAGGTGGAACTCTGCGGTGACCAGCACCAAGATGCTGTTCGTGCCCATGTCGCTGGCCACATTGGCCATTTCGGGCATGTTCTTCCCTATGACGCGCATCATCACCGGCCCGCTCGGTGATTTTGTTCAGCTGTTTCCGTGGACGGTGTTATTCGCTCTCGTGTGCTCCATTTTCTATGCGGTGTGGGTGATTCCGTATCTCTCCACCGTTTTCATCCGGCGTAACAAGGATGGCAAAGCCCCGAATCGTTTCGAGGAAGCGCAAAACCGGTTTTTCATCGTGTTGCAGAATTTCTATGAGAATGTTCTGTTGCGCTGTTTCCGTCATCCGGCAGTGGTGATAGGCACTGCGTTGGGAGCCGTGGCATTGGGCGTTTTCCTGTTCACCCGCTTGCAAATCCAGATGTTGCCCAAAGCTGACCGTAACTGCTTTGCTGTGGAAATGCATCTTGCCGAAGGAAGCACGCTGCAGCAGACGGAGGCGGTGGCCGACAGTCTGGAGGTGGTGCTGCGCGCTGACCCACGCGTGGAGTCCGTCACTTCCTTCATCGGGTGCTCGTCGCCCCGTTTTCACGCCACCTACGCTCCGCAGATGGCGCATAAAAACTATGCCCAGTTTATTGTCAATACGACCTCGGAGAAAAACACCCTTAAAATTATCCGGGAATATGGCCCGAAATATGAGAATTATTTCCCCAATGCGTATGTTCGCTTCAAACAAATTGATTATCAGGCAGTAAAGAATCCTGTTGAGGTGCGTGTTTCAGGCAATGACTTTGACGAGATGAAGTCCGTGGCCGATACACTGAAGAATTACATGAACACACTGGATGAACTCACTTGGGTACACTCTGACATGGACGAGAGTTCTCAGAATATCAAGGTCACGCTGAAGGGGGATGAGGCCACCCGGATGGGGGTGACACAGAGCATGCTATCGCTGTATCTATCATCCGTCCTTGGCGGACAGAATTTGACGAATGTATGGGAAGGCGATTACAAAGTTCCGGTAATGCTTTATACTCAGAACTTTAGCGACACCTCGAATTATCAGGATTTGGAAGAGTGTTTGGTCCCCACCTCCATACCGGGTACATGGGTGCCGCTGCGGCAGGTGGCCGATGTGGGTCCCGAATGGCACGATGCGGTCATCAATCGCCGAAACAGCATACGGACTATCACAGTGGGTGCTGACTTGAAATATGGTTACAGCCAACCCGATGTGATGGAAAAAATAGACCAATACATCAAACAGGATCTGAAACCCTCTTTGCCCGCGGGCGTGGAACTCTCCTATGGCGGCCTTACCGATGTGAACGGTCAGGTGATTCCGCAAATCGCATTGAGCTTTCTGGCAGCCGTGCTGGTGCTCTTCGTGTTCCAATTGTATCATTTCGGTAAACTGGATATTGTATTTCTCACATTGTCAGCTAGTTTGATATGCGTCTTCGGGGCGTGCCTGGGACTCTGGATATTCCAACTGGACTTCAGTATAACCGCGGTGTTGGGTGTGGTGAGTCTTATCGGAATTATTGTGCGGAACGCAATCATTATGTTTGAATATGCGGAAGATTTGCGCAAGAATCACCATAAAACCTCTAAAGAAGCCGGTTTTGAGGCCGGGAAACGGCGTATGCGTCCCATATTCCTTACTTCCGCCACCACCGCTTTGGGTGTCGTCCCCATGATTGTGGCGCATACCTCATTATGGATGCCTATGGGCGTGGTGATCTGTTTCGGCACCATCTTTTCATTGCCTTTGGTGGTGACGGTGCTGCCTGTGGCCTATTGGCAGATTTTTAAAAACAAAAAATGATGAAAAAAACATATGGAAATATGATGGCGTTAGCAGCGCCGCGTTTTTTAGCGTTTCTGCTCATGATGGCAGTGGCCTTTGGCAGTCTGTGTGCTCAAAGTCTTACATTGGACAGTTGCAAGACGCTGGCGTTGCGCAACAATGCTGAGGTGAAGAATGCCGCTTTGGATGTGGAAGCTGCCAAAGAGACCAAAAAACAGGCCTTCACCAAATATTTTCCGCAGGTGAGTGCGATGGCGGGCGGTTATTATGCGGCAAAACCGCTTGTTGAGTATGGTATTGATGACATAAGCAGCGCGGCGGCTCGGCAATGGCTTCATAACCTTTATTTCGAATATGGCGCGGCACTGGGATTGCCCGACCGGCTGTCCCTCTGCGAGAATGGCGTTATGGTGGGCGCGACAGCCGTTCAACCCGTTTTCATGGGCGGGCAAATTGTGAATGGAAATGAATTGGCCAAGCTTGGTGTCACCGCGGCGCAACTGAAGGGCGAACTGACGAGTGACCAAATTGTGCGGCAGGTGGAAGAAATCTACTGGCAAACAGTGTCTTTGAAAGAAAAACGAACTACCCTTCAGCAGGCACTCGTATATTTGGATACACTGCAGCGCGATGCGACAGTTGCCGCTGAGGCGGGGCTGATAACCCGGAACGATATTCTGAAAGTGACACTCAAGCAGAATGAGATGCGGTCCAATATGCTGAAAGTGGAAAACGGCATCACCCTTTCTACCATGCTGCTATGCCAGATGATTGGTATGGAATATAATGAGAATGTGATGCTTACCGATACAGTCCCCGATAATTCGATGGTTGGGAACCTGTCGGATGCCGATGTGTTGAATGCGGTTTGCAACCGAAAGGAAAGTGACTTGCTGGACTTGCAAGTGCGCGCTGAGAAACTGAAGAAAAAGATGGCCATAGGGGAAACTTCGCCGCATATTATGATTGGGGCAATGGCCTCCTACGGCAATTTGGTGTTTGACCATTTTACCGCCAATGCACTGGCGTTTGCTACTGTGCAGGTGCCGTTGACCGGATGGTGGGAAACCTCGCATAAGATTCGTCAGCAAAACTATGCCATCCAAAAAGCGGAGAACGAACGGGCGGATTTGATGGGGAAGATGGCATTGGAGATTCGGCAGGCGTGGAGCAATGTGCGGGAAGCGGAACAACAAGTGGAGCTGATGAATACGGCTCTTGCCGATGCCCAAGAAAATTTGAATACGGCCCGCACCAATTTTGAAGCCGGACTTGTCACGGTTTCCGAAGTGCTCGAAGCGCAAACTCTTCTCCTACAAGCCCGAAACCATTGTACGGATGCACAGATTGACCTGTACGTGAAAAACAACCGATATAGCCAATTTATAAAGGAATAACCTTTATCGACAAGTTGTAAAAAACGACTGGCAAGGAAATTGGAAAAAGCATTTTTGGAATCATAAGTGTTATTCTCATTCAGTTTCTCGTTTTTTTTAATTGTTAATGTGCCTTTTCTTTGATGCATCGGACGCTATAGCCCATTCCGGATGTGTGTTGGGATTCAATGAGTTCGTCACAATTAAGGAAAGTTTTGAAAACGCTTATTGTAGTGGCATTGCCCACATTTGAGGTTGACCAAAAGTAGGTTTCACCAAGCAATCCTTCGAACCGATTGGTGGCATCGTTATAATATCCTGCGGGCAATGCTGAGAATCCAGAACTGTTGTCTCCTCCACTTGGGATCCAATAAAGTGGTGACTTTAAGGCATAGGCTCCATAAGTGTTTAATTCGATATATTTTTCAGGGGTTGGAAGATACCATCCGTCTGGACAAATGCCTTGAATATGACCATGCCCGTTGTCAGCACTGTCACGTATTGCGGCTTCATAACAATACAAGCGTCCAAAAATGTCTATATTTTCGTTGACATTGGGGTGTGAAGAGCTTACATATTCGTACACACATGGTATATCGCTGCAGTCACTGTATTTTTGGGATTCAAGATTCCGTTGTGTCCAGCAGTCACATCCAATGCGTACTCCATGATAGATGTTCCCCTCGCAATCAACAGCATCAGGACAAACCGGAAAGGTTATGACAACTTTCTGATAACAAGTGTCCGCATAGCCGCAAGCCACATCGGTCATGATCCATGTGATGATATTATCCCCTTCGTGATACAAATTATCTGCTGGAATATCATTAGTGACTACAAATGGTTGGGAGAGCGAATGGTAAGTGTTAGGAATCCCTATGTGAGTGGGGTTTATCTCTAAGAAACAATCCCCAAAGTCCAATTCCATGTAAACATCAGGTGGACAGGTGATGCTCATGGCTGGTTTGGTGTCAGCCGCTATGGCGACTGTTCTTGTTGCAGTGCAATTGTTGGCATCACGCACATATACGGTATAAGTTCCGTGGGTAAGATTCGTGAATATGTTTGAACTTTGAAAAGTGATACCATCCAAGCTGTACTCAATTGGCGACATTCCGACTGCATTTACAGTGATGCTACCAAGTCTTCCACAAGATTCATCTACAGATGAAATGGCTATGGATAGTTCTTGGACTACAAGAGAGAGACGAACGATGGAATCGCATCCAAGTGTAGTTTTACGGTTGAAAATATAATTACCGGAAATTGTTCCCGCATCGAAAATAGTGTCAGCCCAATGATAGGGTAGTTCATTGCTACAAATGGTGTCATTGTGTATGATGTTGTATTCAGGGTTGACAGTGAGTTGCAGGTAGGATATGGTGTCCACGGGGATTCCGAACAGGATGCGAGTTCCTGGGAATTGGTAGAAGCCGTGAGCATCGGTGGTGGCTGGAAGCGGATGCCCGTTCCAGAAGTAGGAGGCGAGTTCTCCAGCACAGATAGTGTCGTTGTGCGGTGATTCTACGATGAGGTACCTGACGGTGATGGAGTCGCATCCGTTGCTTGCGGCCACGGTATCGATGAATGTGAGTACTCCCTCCTCGGTGACCTGGAAGAGGTGTCCGGCGAGATCCATGTAGAAGTCCTCCCCGCTAATGTGCAGGGTGTCGGCGACAATGGTGTCTCGTTTCACGAGTTGGTAATCAATGTGGAGCTCGATAATAGAGTCGCATCCCAGACCGGTTCTCATGATGAGTCGGAAGTCGCCGTTGTCGGCATCAATGGTGTCAACGGTGACATTAGGGTTGTCTGCGTTGAGGTGTATGCCCGAGGCCCCGAAGGAGATGCTGATGTTGTTGTCCAAGTAGTATTTGTGCGTCTCGTTGCCTTCGAAGAGGCAGAAGTTGACGGTGTCGGGGATGAGGTATTCAGGGTTGACGGTGAGTTGCAGGTAGGATATGGTGTCCACGGGGATTCCGAACAGGATGCGAGTTCCTGGGAATTGGTAGAAGCCGTGAGCATCGGTGGTGGCTGGAAGCGGATGCCCGTTCCAGAAGTAGGAGGCGAGTTCTCCAGCACAGATAGTGTCGTTGTGCGGTGATTCTACGATGAGGTACCTGACGGTGATGGAGTCGCATCCGTTGCTTGCGGCCACGGTATCGATGAATGTGAGTACTCCCTCCTCGGTGACCTGGAAGAGGTGTCCGGCGAGATCCATGTAGAAGTCCTCCCCGCTAATGTGCAGGGTGTCGGCGACAATGGTGTCTCGTTTCACGAGTTGGTAATCAATGTGGAGCTCGATAATAGAGTCGCATCCCAGACCGGTTCTCATGATGAGTCGGAAGTCGCCGTTGTCGGCATCAATGGTGTCAACGGTGACATTAGGGTTGTCTGCGTTGAGGTGTATGCCCGAGGCCCCGAAGGAGATGCTGATGTTGTTGTCCAAGTGGTATTTGTGCGTCTCGTTGCCTTCGAAGAGGCAGAAGTTGACGGTGTCGGGGATGAGGTATTCAGGGTTGACGGTGAGTTGCAAGGTGACCACACTGTCACAATTTGTGCGTGAAGTGTAAACGGAGTCAATGGTAAAAGTCCCCACCGTGGAAATATCAATATTGTTGAAACCCATGTGATTAAGAGGAGTGGAGCTTTGACAGCATGTGTGATAGATTGTAGTTTCGGGTATAGCAGGAAGAACATGTACATTCGATTCGGCTAATTCGAATAAATCGCAGTCGGTGGTAATATAACCATCCCATCCCATGTAATTGATTCGAGGAGTCCATAAAAGATATAAACTGCCATTGGATGATGTATAGGTGAGATTCCGCTGATTGCCTCCTAACCTTGCAAGAAGTGGTCCTGCCGAAGATGTCCCGTCATAAATTCTTAAGGCATAAGTAGAACTGTTATAAAGACTCAATGTGTCAATATGCAATACAACCTGAAGGCCCTCCTCGGCAGTGAGACGCAGATAGGTTGTTTTGTTCGATGTCGATAATGTGTAGCCATCCTTACCTCCGTTGTCATAAAAAGGAATCGAATCCGAGCAAGTTACCGTGACGGTGGTGTCAGTGAGGCTGTTCATCAAAATTTCAGGTCTTAAATTTCTGAAAGTCTTGTGCATTTCTGGGATGAACGGACAATTGTTCGCATTGGATACGTGTACATAATACAAACTTTCGGTGGTTTGATGTGACGGTTTGAATTGTGAAATTCCTCCAGGAGTGGAAACTGTGTCAGAATGCAACAAGATTGTTTGGTCATCGTTCCACCAAGTATAATATTGAGGAGTTTCAATAGCGGATGATGCAGTTAAGATAGCTTCGTTGTCGTAGCAAATCGTGTCATTAGTGGCGGTTAATACAGTTTGCGTCAAAGGTGCTTTGATGTGTACATGTGAGATGCTGTATTCTGGGACGGAAGTACAGTTGGTTTTGATATGTCCAGCCCATCCTCTATAACCGTTATAGCCAGTTGATCTCCATCTGACGGTCAAACTGCCTGTACTTGAAAGGTACGTTATGGGCATGTTCGAAAGTGAACCAGACAAGCTTCCTATCAAAGTGGAGCTGTTGACGACAGGACCGTCATAGATGTATAATATATCGCGGTTTTGGGGAGTGTGAAAATCAGTAAAAGTCAATTGGACTTGCAGTCCCGAATCAGTGGTGAAAGTATGGTAATAATCCCCATAACGATTGGTGTAGTTGCTGTTTTTTCCCCCTTCATCATAAAACCCTATGCTATCATTGCAAAGAATCGGAGTCGTGCCATTGGCTTTGTCAGGAGTCATGAGAAAAGTTGAATTATTGGTGAAAGGAACAAAGGCACCATCCACGTGACGCATAGGACAAACCGTATCTGTTTTGAGTGTCACGTAGAACAAGGTGTCTTTCCGTTGATGTTCCAGGGTGAGTGTGGATTGTGTCTTGCTGATGCCGTCAACCGTGTCTTGAAAGATAATGTTCTGCTTGTCTTGACTAATCCAAGTGTAATATTGAGGATAGTTGACATCTGGTGCCGAAGCATACAGAACCGCTGTCTCATTGTAGCACAAGGTGTCATTCGTTGATAAAATCTCTCTGCCACTACCAGGTCTTTTAATCGTGACGGTAGCCTTGGCCAAAATAGAATCATTCGTGCTTACAATTGAGGCGTACCATCCAGCATAACTTAGATTATAATTTTTTTGTTTGAATATGAATGTCATAGAATTTCCAGAAGAATAGAAGACTTTATTTGCAAAAGAGGTGCCTGAAGCTTTGAAAATCAAAATACTGTCGGTTGTGCCGTCATAAACAAACAGAGTGTCCAAATCGCATAGATTGTTATAAGTGTTGCTTTCAAATGCGGCTTTTATATGGCCATTGGTGGCCGTGAATGTAGTTGTATAAATTCCTGGCTCTTGGGTGATGTAATAATTAGAGATTCCTCCCGCATCCGTGAAGAGAATGCTATCAGCAGGGGAAACGAAAATGGTTTGGTGCTGTTCAGGAATACTTACACTAATGTTTTCAACGAAGGTTGTGTCTGTATTTGGAATGATGGGACAAGCCGCTTCGGGAGCTATAGTGACCCAATAGGAGTTGTTTTGTGTCTGTTGTGGAAGCGTTAATTCGGAGTGTCCGGAATACAGTGTGTCACGCTGTAAGATGTCAAGGCCGTTTGGTGCATACCAAGTGTAATATTGTGGCGTGGTCGTAGTGTTGGAAAAAGCCGTGATCCGGGCATCGTCCCCGTAGCAAATGGAATCATTGGTTGTGACCAAGTTGGGGTCAATATACGAGGCTTTTAACAAAACAAGCGCTTGGGCCAAAGAGGTTGTTGGCGTTGTTCGTAATGTCATGTCCCAGCCCTTTCTTGAGAAAAAGGCATTGTGACCTACAAACTTGAATGTTACAGAATTGACATTGAAATTGTATGTTATTGGTGAAGTACGGAATCCGGTTATCGAGGTTATGAGTTGCGCTGGATCGTCACTTGTCCCCTTGTATATGTATAGGGTGTCCTTATCATATAATTCCCACGACCTAAATGTGGCTGAAATGTTTCCCAGATTTGAATAAAATGTATGCAACAGTGGCTGGCTTATGTTCTTGCTGTAGTTGTTTTCGTAACCTCCATCATCTAAAAAACGGTATGAGTGCCATGGAGATATATGGGTGGTGTCGTGTCGGATTCCGGTGTTGAGTAATACGGGTTCGACCACATAGGCTAACGCATCCCAACCTTTTCCATGATTTTGATGCGGTACGCGGATGGTAATGCTGTTGCCTGTGGAAATATAGGTGGTTTGCCTTTGTGGCGGACTATTTAAATAAACCAACCGATTACTTTCATCAACGCTGTCTCCATCGTATAGTGTGAAAATGCAGCCAGAGAATGAAACTTTTATTTCATTGAACTGAAGGGCAATTTGGTATCCAGGCTCAGTTTTGAAAGTGTATGTTACATCATTGTCATAATGCATGTCGTTGTCAGGCCCTCCATTGTCGTAAAATCGAATGGTTTCATTGGGCTTGATAAAAGTGTTCTGCAGATTCATCTCAGAAGTCAAAAACAATTGTCTGTTGCCAAAATATGGAGATAAGGCGCAAGTGGTGGTGTCATTTTCAACGGTAACATAGTATATGGCGTTTCTTTTTTGATTGGGTAAATGCAGTTCGGAGCTTCCATTGTGAATGGTGTCGAATAAAACAGGTGTCATATCAGCATTGTACCAGACATAGTATTGTGGATAGGCTATGTTGGCGGAGGCAGTCAATAAAGCATCATTACCATAACATATTTCATCATCCGTAGCGCTTATGATTTCTATAGGTTGGGTGGGGGCTTTTACCGAAGCAGATGCTTTCGCATGTTTGGAAGTTGGCATTAGCGGGTTTATGATGTCTGCATCCCAATACGATAGAGGGGAGTTTGAGGTGAAACGTATGGTCAAGTTCTCTGTAGTGCTGGAGAAAGAAAAATCGGATAGCGTACTGCCATTGGATAGGCGTGTTATGAGCGGGGAATTAATGTCAGGTCCGTCATAGAAATATATACTGCAGCTGCTGCCATAGTATTTGTTAAATCGGATTTTAACAACACCATCGGTAGCATGAAAAGTGTGAATGTAGTCCTCATAGGCGTTGCATTTACCATCAGGACCGCCTGAATCATAGAATTTCAAATGGTCGTTCAATGCGATTTCTGTGGTGCCATTCCCCATTAGAATCGTGTCCGTAATGGGATGGTCAAATTTGATGTCGCTGGCACCAGGCATTTGTGGAGGACAAAAATCAGTGTTTTGAACAGTTACATATAAAGTAGTATGGCGTTTTAAACTGTCAAGGTCGAAATGTGAAAAATCACCAGCATGGTAAATGGTGTCCCTTTTTATTAAGGTTTGCAATGACGGATCTGAATACCACTTAAAGTATTGCGGAGCATCTACGCTTGACGATGCCAGCAATCGGGCATTGCCGTTATAACAAACTTCATCGTCGAACGTGGTCAGAAGATAGTCTTCTGTGGCAAAAATAGATTTGATGTGAACATTTGCGGTGTCCTCATCAACTTGTCTTGGATTCCCTTGCCAATTCCAGTCTCCATAGATGGTTTCTGGAACGGAATCTCCTTGCAGACAAGACCAAATTTGGGCTTTAATCAGAATGTTCGTATCAGCATTTGGTCTTGCTAAGAAGAGAATAGGAAAAGTATCTGTTTTCGACCCACCGGCAGGCAGCTCGTCTATGGTGACAAGGACATCACGCGAGTCCGCTAAGGAAAGAATGTCAGGCAAGTGGAGATGGCTTACCACATTCTCGGCTGCTGCCGTCCCGTTGTTCTCAACGGTCAACACAGCTTTACAGTTCGTGTTGCATGGGTCTTCAATGAAAACAGATAGGTGTAAGGACAATTGAATGTTCGCCACCGGAATATGATATGTGGCGGTGTCATAACCGCTACAGGCATCAACCGATGCGTCTTTTACAATGGTCCGTACAAAAATTTGTTCAATAATGTTGTTGAGTGTGTAATATGCTGTGTCATGAGTGATTTCTGTGTGGGTGCTAATCCAACTGAGGCCATCGTTACTGATAAACCATTGGTATTCGTATTGTTCTCCTTTGCCTCCTGTGGCAGCTGCGCACAGGGTTACACTGCCGTTGTATGGTACGGCATTTTCAGTAGTTGGTGCCAAAGTTACCGAGGTCGGTTCATTGGCTTTTGCGGTTGCAGCGTGTGGATAGGGATTGTTGCTTATTACAGCATCCCATCCGGTGTTTTCCGTTTTGCTGTTTGACAAGAACCACACGGTCAAACTGGAACCGTTGGACACAATATCCGCAGGCAAATTACCGCTCAAATCAGAGGACAATGTGGCGATGATAGAGTCGGGATGAGTGCCCGCTCCCGAAAATACAATGAGTTTGTCGTTGTCCTTTTCAGTGTTGAAAGCATTGAATTTTAATGTGATAGGATTTCCATCAGTTGAAGTGAACACATGTATGCTGCTCTCGTTGTGGCTGTAGTTTTGTGACAAACCGCCCGAATCCCAGAAGCGTATGCTTTCTCCGCATCGGATGGAAGAATTGCCGTTGTGCATATTCATCCATCTGTTGATGGTGCCATACTGGGTTTCGCAGTATGAATTGTTAAATGCGGTAACGTATAAGGTGGTGTCGTGATTCAACTGCGGAATGAAGTAATGGCCTAAGTCCCCAGAATTCAGGATGGTGTCAACTTGTAAAAGTTGTGTTTGTTCAAAATCTTGGTACCAATGTAGAATGTATGGCACGTCCAAGGTTGAATATGCGGAAAGTCTGGCAACACTGTCGATGCAGACGGTGTCGGGAATGCTGATCACATCGCAGGCGGTGGCAATTTGATCTTTTAGAGTGATGCTTATGGTGTCTTCAGGCAACGTATATGAGCATAAATCATCGTGAACTTCATGTACCCAGAACGTTCCCGGTGCAAGGGGATGAAAAGTATAGGTGTCGTTGTTCGTATATTGCTGATATGTGGTCACCAAATTCTCCTCATGCCCGATTGTGTAGTGAACATTTCCGGTGCCCGAGGCGGTAAAGGTGAGCTGAACCTCTTTGCCAGGACAAACAGACTGTTCTTCGGCTATCGTTACTTTGGCCGCTCTGTTTACATTGATATACACGCTGTCAACGATGGGACTTGAACAACCAGTGCTCAGCAACGTGACTTTATAGTATCCTTCTTCCGAATTACGAGGGATGAACAACTCCGATTGCTGTGTTTGGGATGAAAATCCGTTTGGTCCGATCCATTCGTATGAAAAAACATCCTCTTTGCCTAAAGCATATACAGTAATGAAGCTTCCTTCGCACACTTCTGTGACTTTTGCACCTCCCGTAAACCAACTTTTCGATACTTTTTCTATGTCGAAAACCGTGAAATTGGCATAGAATCCAGCGCCGCAAGAATCCATGATTCTTGCGGAAATGCGTTGCCCATCCAGTAATGGAATATGGTTGAAAATGCCGCTGGTGTTTTCACCTAAAATGACACCGGCCGCATCCGGTTCGCTGAATAAAGTGTACCGATAGGGTGGCGTTCCGTTTTTGCCTTTTAGTCGAACAAAACCGGTGGTTGACAAAGAATCGCAAACATAAGCATAATCGTATTCGTATTCGACGGTTCCCCCCGTGAAGACTACTGTATCGTAAATGAATTCAGGATTACAATGATATGTACCTGAGGGCTTCATGCGGAGTACATAAGTGCCGGGACGCGTGATGCGAAGCGTTCCGTTCAAACCAACAGCAATGTTGGTGTACCCATCGCTTGGTCCGGAAACGATTTCAAAAACAGCTGCTTGTTCCGATGTGTTCGTGTAAGGTTCATTGACGGAATGATCATTGTTTGAGGATGTGTAGGTGTTGTGTCTCAAAACCGTGTATTTTCCTGATATGGGTTTGATAAATAATTCTGTGCAGTTTGGCGTGTATTCATATTCGGGTCTTTCGGCTATATATTCATAGGTGTCGTTGAATGAGGCTATTCTATCAACGACATAGGTGCTGCAGGCCGTTGTTATTCGGAATGTGTACAATCCTGATGGCAAACAATAATCGTAAATTCTGACGTTGATGGAGTTTGGTGAAGTGGTTATGGTTGCTAAATTGGAAACACTGTCTTTTACAATGGTCCATTGTCCTGTCAATAGGTTGTAGGTGGCTGAAAAATTATATTTGTTGCCCAATGGACTCGTAATCAATTCCACAATGGTATTACCCAAGTATAGCATGGGAGGCGTGTTTGATGAAGCCAAAGAAACACTTCGGGTCGTGTTGCAGCAATAATCGCCCATCGAATTAGTAGTGTTGACTTGGAACCATGTATTGTAATGAACCCCTCCTGTAGTATTTATTCTTTTCTTGAACTCAAGATTGTCGAATCGGGTATATAGTTCACATCCCTTGCTGTCATATAAGGTTCGTTGCACTGGAATAGTGATGGAACTGTCTGCAAAATCGCCATAGAACGGTATGACATCCCCCTTTCCTATACGTGAAGAAGTGGAAATGGTAGATATAGTGTCAATCTTTATCACTTGATGAGTGAGCGTATCAGTATAGACCCAATATAAAGGAGTTGTGTAATGATTGTTTCTAGCATAGTCGCTGTAAGAACTACAGGTCGAATAGCTGCTAATGGTACTGTAGTTATACCCGATGAGATACTCTGAATGTCCGAAGGAGGTTGTCTTTTGGGTCGTGTATCCGCAACTGTCATATTGTACAGGCTCTATAATGGACGAATCTGAAGCCAATCGTTCCCAAACGGAAAAATTATTTGTCAATGGTTTGGAATACGTGTAGGAGGAAGTGAATGGCATTTCATCGCAAAGGGTGTTTCGAGCTTCGAAAATGATGGGGCTGTCAAAAAGATCACAATAACGGCTGGCTGAGTACGCCGTGTCATACAGAAGGACAGTAGTCCGCCCTGTGCCATTGTATTCTCCTGCGGGCATCTTTTTCCATTCGGTGGTGTCATAAATGCCGTTAATAGGGTAGATAAACCGGTATTCAATAACGTCAGAGGCGTAGGAAGCATAAAAACCGCTTGGTTTTTGTATGTAGGCCATGGTCTTAACCACATTTGAATCTTGGCCGTTTCCACTGTAATAGTACCAACAAAGGTGCTCAACATAAGGAAGCGCATCGGTTGTGATTTCTTGCCAAACTTTAGGCATAAAATAATCGCATCCGTCCCATACATAAAAATTGTACGTGCCTGAAGCAAGTCCTTCAATGCTGTAATAATCCTTATAGTCGAATCGGTCCTCATTATCCCCGTTGTACTGGTGATCATAGAATATTACGGTGTCAATAGGCATGTTGTGCGAGTCACAAACTTTCACATAGTACGGGAAACTCCCCCCCGTGATGCTGAGTTGTATGCGTCCCGTGTTGGCACAAGACAAACTGGGTACGGTTCCAAAATCATCTGTCGTGCTGGCAATATGGCTTACCATACTGAGTACTGGTGTAACGTATGAAGTTGCGGTAGTCACAGTCGTGTCTTTTTCTAAACGTACATACATGCTGTCCGATAGAGTTGAATAATAACAGACGGCTTGGACACCAACCTTAAAAGTGCCGGGTGCCACTAGAAAAACGTTCGAATATGAAAAGGTGGTGTCTCCACCGTCTGTATTGATGCAGAAATACTTGAAATCAGTAAAATCTGTTGTTGAAATATCCAGTAGGTTCCCGGCATGGTCAACTAAGTCAATGCTGATTTTAGCATTGTTGTAACAATTACCGATTTCTGTGCTAACATTGATTTTAAGCGGGCAGTAGCCTTGAGCAAAAAGGCCAAAACAGAAGAAAAAGAAAAGGCACAAGGATGTGATTTTTTTTACCATTTGTTGTCTTTTTTCGTAATTTTTAAGTGAAATTTATTGAATCCGGAAAATTTCGGATATTTTATTTTGTTGGAAATCAGAATGTTGCGATTTGTTTATAAATTGTTTGATTTTGCGACAAAGATAATACAAGGCCTCTTTGAAAAAAAAATCAAGTTGGTCCAAGTTAGTTGGGCATCAGAAACAATTGTATCTTTGCAAAAAATAAAAAAACAAGAAATGCTATTTCACTCATCAAAAGCACGAAAAGGTTCGTCCAAACATATAAACGCCAAAAGAGGGAGGGCTTCTTTGGAAGACGTGGAAACGTCGGGGCAAGTTGTGGACACATTCACATGTGTGGGAGAAGAGTTTTCACAATATAGCGAGATTCCGACAGAAGGTTATAACTTTATCGCCAAAGCCCAACGGTATGGCCAATGGTATATCTTAAAAGGGTTGAAGCCCCAGTACAGAAACGACTCCGCGTGTAAAAGTATGCTTGCCAAGGAATTTGCTATAAGCGTGAAACTCCAACACAATAATATTATCCAGGTTATGGGCAAAGAGGATATTCCCGGATTAGGCCCTTGTATCATAATGGAGTATGTTGAAGGTTGCAATTTGAAAGAATATTTCCAGTTAGGCAAAAGATGTCATGCATATAAGATTGTATGGCAAATTCTAAAAGCATTGGACTATTTGCATGGGAAACAGATTGTGCATCGTGATCTGAAACCGGAGAACATTCTCATCTCGCAGAGGGGGAATGTGGTTAAAATTATTGATTTCGGACTCGCGGATTCCAGCAGATACGATTATTTCAAAAAAATTGAGGGAACCAGCACCTATATGGCTCCTGAAGTGATGGAGAAAGATTATATTCCGGATTGTCGTTCGGACCTGTATTCTTTGGGGAGAATATTGGAAGGCTTCGGCATCCGCTTCCGCTATATTTCCAAAAGATGTCTGCGAACAAATCCCAATGGACGATTTTCCAGTGCCAAAAGCATTATGAGTTTTATGCGCATACGGATAGCCGTCATGACATTTCTCCTAATGGCTTTGTTGATCGAACTGATGATAGTGGCGAATATGCTGTTGGTATCTTCTTATTATTTTAAGTGAGAATTGTTGTAATCAATGTTACGGCAATTCTTCCCTCGTGTCGGATTTGATGCGTTTGATTGAACTCAATCCCCCAGAATATCCTATGACGAAAGTTACGGGAGGGTTGTCCTTGTGGATATAATCATCCAAATATAATGGCAACCCTTCGGCAAAGTATAGGGAGGTGAAACTGTCACCCACTTGCAATTTTGTGTTTTGTGTTTGGGCTACCTTATATAAATTGTCACCTTGGTATGAGAGCAGACAGTTTCTGTTGGGAGGCCAAGCAATCCAAAGCAGGTCGCCTTGTTGCATGTCTTTGGATGACAAAGAAAAAGCCGTGTAAGAGAAAGAGGTGGGTGATTTAATGCCCTTGTTGGCCACAAAGTCATCGAAATTTTTGTAGCCGATAAAGATGGCCAAAATAGACAATGTGCTGAAATAGGGAGTGTGTTCATGCGCTGTGTAACTCCAAAGCCGTTTTAACGTTGATACACTCAGTTTTGTGCGGCAACGCATCTCTATGGAGTTAGATAAAAATTCAAAATCAGAAGTACTTTTCATTTTTCTGTTCAAAGAAACTTCTGTCATGTTTAGCAGTGCTTTGATGTTTTTGTTGTCGTTCTTTGTCATTTTATAGAAATCTGTTCATAAATGTGCTTGATTTACAGGGAGATGATTTTTTGAAATGCGTACCATGTTGTCAAAGTTGGGCATTGCAAGAAATAATCTTTGGGCAAAGATACACTTTTTAGGCGAGATAGGAATTTTTTTCTCTCCTGAAAAAACGAAATCTGTATTTTGCTTGATGCATGAAAAATGCTCTCTGAATAGTGCTTTTTCATCATATTCTTGCCAAAGGGTTGATTCTTTTTTGTACTTTTGCAAACTTTTTGCAAAAAGATTCATTAGTATTGTTTTATCATGATAAAAATCACACTGCCTGACGGCTCATTTAAAGAATTTGAACAGGGCGTTACCCCCTACCAAGTGGCCCTCTCTATCAGCGAAGGCCTGGCCCGCAACGTATTAGTGGCCAAAGTGAACGACCAAATGGTGGAACTCGACCGTCCCATCAATGAGGATGCCACCCTCACCCTCTACACCTGGAACGACCGCGAAGGCAAAGACACCTTCTGGCACAGTTCCGCCCACTTGATGGCCGCTGCCATCGAGTCGCTGTATCCCGGCGTGAAATTCGGCATCGGTCCCCATATCGAGACGGGTTTCTACTATGACATTGATTTCATGAACTATACCATTTCCTCCGACGATTTTCCAAAAATTGAGGAGAAAATGAAAGAGCTGGCATCCCAGAAAATCCAGTTCGTGCGCCGAGAGGTGCCCAAGGCCGAGGCTCTCGACTATTTCACCAAGAAAGGCGACGAGTACAAGTTGGAGCTCATCGACGGTCTGGAAGACGGACAGATCTCCTTCTACGAGAGTGGCCCGTTTACCGACCTCTGTCGTGGTCCGCACTTGCACGACACCTCCGCCATCAAGGCCATCAAGCTGCTTAAGACGGCCGGTGCCTACTGGCGCGGCGATGAGAAGCGCAAACAGCTGACCCGTATTTACGCTGTCACCTTCCCGAAGAAGAAAGAACTGGACGAGTACTTGGCTCTCCTTGAAGAAGCCGCCAAGCGCGACCACCGCAAACTGGGTCGTGAGATGGAATTGTTCACCTTCTCCCCGCTTGTGGGACAAGGTCTGCCCTTGTGGCTGCCGAAGGGTGCCGCATTGCGCGACCGCCTCGAACAGTTCCTCCGCAAAGTGCAGAAAAAGTATGGTTACCAGCAGGTGATCACCCCACATATCGGCAACGTGAACCTCTACAAGACCTCCGGTCACTACGCCAAATATGGTGCGGACTCCTTCCGTCCCATCACCACCCCGCAGGAGGGCGAGGAGTTCTTCCTCAAGCCGATGAACTGCCCGCACCACTGCCAGATCTACGCCGCCCGTCCGCGCTCCTACAAAGAGCTGCCCCTCCGCCTCGCGGAGTTCGGCACCGTGTATCGCTACGAGCAGAGCGGTGAGTTGCACGGCCTGACGAGAGTCCGTGGCTTTACGCAGGACGATGCCCACCTCTTCTGCACCTCCGACCAGATCAAAGAGGAATTCTGCAAGGTCATCGACATCATCCTCTACATCTTCAAGACTTTGAAGTTCGAAAACTATAAGGCACAAGTTTCTTTGCGTGATCCCAACAACAAGGAGAAGTACATCGGTACGGACGAGAACTGGGAGAAGGCACAGCGCGCCATCATCGAGGCCGCCGCTGAGAAGGGACTCAATACCATCGAGGTGGAGGGCGAAGCTGCTTTCTATGGTCCGAAGCTCGACTTTATGGTGAAGGACGCCATCGGCCGCGAGTGGCAGTTGGGTACGGTCCAAGTCGATTACAACCTGCCCGAGCGTTTCGGTCTGGAATACACCGATGCTGACGGCCAGAAGAAGCGTCCGGTGATGATTCACCGCGCCCCGTTCGGCTCTATGGAGCGTTTCGTGGCAGTCTTGTTGGAACACACCGGCGGCAACTTCCCGTTATGGCTCACCTCTGACCAGGTCGTCATCCTGCCCATCAGTGAGAAGTATATGGACTACGCGCAGAAGGTGCGTGCCGCTTTGGACGAGCAGGACATCCGCTGCTACATCGACGAGCGCAGCGAGAAGACCGGCCGCAAGATCCGCGACGCCGAAACCGCCAAGATTCCCTATATGCTCATCGTGGGCGAAAATGAGGAGAAGGACGGCACCGTCAGCGTGCGCCGCCACGGCAATCTTAACGACGGTACGATGCCACTCAACGACTTCGTGAAACTCATCAACGAAGCCATCAAAGCGGAATTGGAAAATTAAGAATGAATAATTAAAAATTAAGAATTGACAATGGGAGTGGGTAAGGTACCTGCTCCCATTTTTTTTAATTCTGAAAAAAACGTATTTTTGCAAAAAAATCAGCAATGAAAATCAACAATCAATTCAATACTCATCTCCCCAACATTATAGGGATTTTAGCCAAACACATAGAACAAAATATCTGATTTGTGGAGATGCAAATTAACAAGCTACTTTCGGTGTTAAAAGAAGAGGTGGTTGATTTACTGGCTTAAGGCATCGTGTACTCCTAAAAATCATATTCACCCTATGCGCGGAGAATGTTTGCATAAGAGTTTGTGGAATATTGAAGCTTTACTGCTTTTGACGATTAGCGTTCTCGGACTGTTTGTGTTCGGGTATGTGTATATTGGGATAGGCCTCTTAAAGTGTGAATGGAATAATGCTTTCTTTTACACTACCTATGCAGGCTTGTTTGTTTTGATGTGGGTAGTGTTCTTGCAACGTAACTATTTATATGAAAATGAGATTGTGGTGCTCTTTCCGTTACGACCTTTCAAACGCAAAGTGATGATCCGATATGAGGATATTGCTCACGTTGATTATAAGAGTTTACGGGGTTACGAAGCGTTGGAGTATGTTCTTGCCCGAAGTACCAAATCTCGCCAAAGATATATCAAGAATGTATGTTATGGGTGGTTAGGAGTGTTCTTTCCGATACGCAGCAAACGACTGATGTTTTTGCTGAAGTTCCTGAAGCAAAAAGGATGCCCGATACGGAGAGAATATGACGATATATATTCCCGCAGGGTGGCCGTGGCATTTGGCCCCGATGGCGAAGCAGCTCGAGTGCCCAGAGAAGAAATAGACTTGGCAAGGAAAAGAAAATGGCCGTCCCGGTTGATTTTCATCGTAGTGTTACTGGTTATCATTGCGTCCGCTGTGGCTTTTTGGTTTATGGTTGAAAACCATCTTTAGGGATGTTCTCCGTTATTATCCGACCTTTGCGGTTCTTCCAAATCATTATCTACCAAGCTTTTGCCCCTGCGGGGATGCTTAAGGAAAAATCTATTAACTATGAACTTTGGCTGTTAGCCATTAGCCATAAAGTACCAATTATTATCTATAATCTATTATCTATTATCTCTTATCTCTTATCTTTCTGCCTGTTTCTCTGTCAGGTACCTCCAGTACCTTCTCGGCATATCCTGAAGTTGCTTGCGGGGGTTCATCCGCTCCTTGATGCAGATGGCCTTGAAGTAGGTGCGCCACATCTCTTGCAGCAGCTGGTCGTCGTCGCTCAACACCTCATCGTTCAGCTGGCCGTTGGCGAGGTTGAACGTCACCGAAGACTCGTCTTCGAAGGTGACGCGCACGGGGTCGGCAGTCCCGTCATAATAGTACCCGTAGTGCCGCTTGGCGTCGTAGATGAGCCACGGCTGGTCGTTAAAGCGGTCGGCGAAATGGTCGGTGATGAGCGGCAGCACGTTGTGGTCGGGCGAGATGACGGCGAGGTAGGTGCCGTCCTTGGCCTTCTGGAACCGGATGAACTGTTTCATTCGCAATTGCTCGTGCATCACTTTGCGGGCGATGTTGGTCACGGCCAAGACATCCGGATCGGCGAAGTTGCGCTCGATGCTCTCGCCTCCTTCCGGCTGCCGGAACACCTTGCAGATGTACTGAAACAGCGCGTTGTTAAGCTCATGCATCTCCGACAGAAAACTGACGGCGAGCATCTTGACCACATTTTTCGGGAGCCGTTTCTCCAATCCCTTCCACACGCGACCTGCCTTCTCCTCGTCGGTCAGCACTTGATGCAGGTCGTCGCAGAACAACGGCACGGGGTCGCCGGCCGACAACAGCGCTTCCGGCCGCTCGTGCAGCTCAAAGACCTCGAAGACAGCGGTGAGGAGGCCGTCCAAGGTGTTGTCGAAGGTGTAGCAGGTCATTTCTAATGGTTATGGGTTGTTGAAGGTTAGGGTTCAATGTTCAAAGGTCAATGGTCGAATTATCTATAAATTGATTTTATTAAACAGTATTTTATAAAACAGCACAAAAATATAAAATTCCGTTTAATAAAAGTGGGATGATGTCGTTTTTTTATAGCCCTACACTTGCAGTGCGGGGTGGGCCATGCGCGGGAGTGAATTTTTTCAGTGTCCATCTGTCCAGATTAAAAATAATTACTATTTTTGCAAACTGAAACAAAACAAAAAAACGAACGAAAAATGTGCACATATAATATTACAGTGGATGAGAATGTGTTAGCGCAGCGTTATCCAAATGTTGGCAGGGAAAAGTTCGGTGAACTGTTGCAAAAGTGGGTTGATGATATGATGTCTGACGACACCCCTGTAGCAGCTGGCCGAGTTTCTCCTAACGTTCACACCTACGAAGAGATGAAGACGGCTCTTCACGAGCGCATTGACAAGATTGAGGCCGGTGAAGCCACCTTCCACACCAACGAGGAGGTGTTCTCAAGCATCCGCGATCGGTATGGCATATAAGATAATGTGGCTTGATGAAGCCCGGCAGTCTCTTGATGCAGAGATGGAATATGTGTATGCTGAATTTGGGCAACTTACATTGGCGAAAGTGTATGATGACCTGATGAAGCGTGTGTCTCAATTACAAACTTTTCCTAAGATTGGAGTAAGATGCGAGGACTTGGACTATCAAGGTTACGAGATGCGGATGCTTCATATAAAAAAGGTCACCATTGTGTATGCGATTGTCAACAACACCATAGAGATTTTGTACGTCTGGAACAACCAGCAAGACCCGAACCGATTGGGGAAGGTATTGGGGTTAAAGTAGTTGCGTGTCTCCGACACGCTGTTGTCGCGGGAGGCCACTTATACCCCACACTGCGGCTTCGCCTTGTGCGGGGTTATTAGGATTTTGTCCCTTCGGGACTGCTTAAGGAAAGTCTCACGTCTCAACTCCTCCGTCTCCAAACTCCAAGGACAATTGCCTCTCTTTCGCGGCGAGTTTCTGTTCCGTCTTGGAAACGAGCAGCGGGCGCAGCCGTTCGGGGCTCAGCTCGTTGATGCCGAGGAGGGGTTGCAGGTCGGAGGCGCCGAGCTCGTGGCAGGTGATGAAGTATTTGGCCTTTTTCATCACCACCCCCATCTTCTTGAGGTCGAAGGTGGTGAGGCGGTTGAAGCGGCGGGAGTTGACGATGAGCCACGCTGACTTGGTGCCGAGGCCGGGCACGCGCAGCAGCATCTCGTAATCTGCCGTGTTGATGTCCACAGGGAATGCCTCGGGGTGGCGCAGCGCCCACGACAATTTCGGGTCCACCTCCAAGTCGAGGTTCGGGTGCAGGTCATCGACGATCTCCTCCACTTTGAAATGATAGAAACGGAGCAGCCAGTCGGCTTGGTAGAGACGGTTCTCGCGCACGAGCGGCGGCTGCTTGAGCACGGGCAGGCGCGAGTCGAAGGTGTTGACACTCACGTAGCCCGAGTAATAGACACGGCGCATCGAGGGCTGGCCGTAGAGCAGCGACGACATGGTGAGGATCTCGCGGTCGGAATCCTTGGTCGCCCCCACGATCATCTGGGTGGATTGCCCGGCGGGCACGAAGCGCGGCGCGTGGCGCATCCGCTGCCGATCCTCTTTATTCTCGAGTACCCCCTGTTGGATGAGTTTCATCGGCTGGAAAACACTCTGGTGGTCCTTCTCGGGCGCGAGCATCTTCAGCGACTCTTCGCGGGGAATCTCAATGTTCACGCTCATACGGTCGGCGTAGCGCCCGGCCACATTGAGCAGTTCCTGCGAGGCGCCGGGGATGGCCTTCAAGTGGATATATCCGTTGAAACGGTGTACTAACCGCAGGTCGCGGACGATGGCGGTGAGCCGTTCCATCGTGTAGTCAGGATTGCGGACCACCCCGCTGGAGAGGAACAGCCCCTCAATGTAGTTGCGGCGGTAGAACTCCATCGTGATTTCCTCCAACTCGCTGACGCTGAGCGTGGCGCGCTTGATGTCGTTGGAGCGGCGGTTCACACAGTAGGCGCAGTCGTACATACAGTGGTTGGTCAGCATTACCTTCAGTAGCGAGATGCAGCGGCCGTCGTCGGCAAAGGAGTGGCAGATGCCCACGCCGCCCACGGTGTTGCCCACCATGCCCTTCTTGCCGCTGCGCACGGTGCCGCTCGACGAGCACGACACGTCGTATTTCGCCGACTCCGCCAAAATGCGCAGCTTCTCCAATGTTTTCTCCGCCAGCATACAGGTACTGTTTTTGCTATTTTTCTGTCTGTAAAGGTTATTTGGTTTTTCCCTTCGGGGACGAAGGCAGGCGCAAAGGTACACTTTTTCGGGTTATAAATGCTGCGCTGACTTGGTGTTTTTTTCCTATTTTTGCACCGTCAATATGAAGATAAAAATCAACCTAAAAGAGAAAATCCAGCAATTCAAGGCATGGCGGGAGCGGCCTCGCGAGGTTGCCCCGATGTCGCAAGAGGAACACGAGTGTCTGAATTGTCACGACCATTATATCGGCAGTTACTGTCCCCGTTGCGGGCAGGCAGCGAACACCAGTCGCTTTTCCATGAAGGTGGCGGCGGAGAATTTTGCGGAAGCCTACGGGATGGGCGAGCGCGGTATGTTCCGCACCATCCTTGATCTGATTCTGCGTCCCGGCCACCTGATCCTTGATTTCCTCCGCGGCAAGAGAGCCTCCTATTTTGCCCCTTTCAAGCTGTATTTCCTGCTCGCGGCGGTCTCCCTTCTCGTGACCCACGGGCTGAATATCACAGGGCACGCGCTCCACGATGATTCCGAAAACACTACCGAGGAGGTGAAACGAGAGCCTGAGAATGGAAAGACACCCAAAACGACGGATGATTTTGAAGAAAATACCCCTACGATGGAGCAAGGTATTACCATCGATGAAGATGGTGCTCAAAATTTTTTTGAAAAAGATTATCCTGAAGAATCGCGAATGTACTCCATTATTAATAGCGTATTGGATAAGATAGAACGTTTTGCGGAAAAATACCCCAGTATTAACATCTTGCTGCTGCTAATGTTGATTTCCGGCAACCTATACCTTTTTTTCCGTCACAGTCCGAACATCCCCGATCTGCGTTATCCCGAGCTCTTTATTTCGTTGGTCTATATCGCCAATATGTACACGGTCTATTCCATTGTGTTCGATTTCTTTAGTTTGACAAAATTGACCGCACTCTCTTTACTTCTCACAATCATCCCGCTCAAACAGATGAGTGGCTACAGCTGGTGGCGCACCATCCTGAAAACCGTCGTGGCCTTCACCATTATGTTTGTGCTATTCATCGTGTTCGTCGTGTTGGCGGTGCTGGGTGTCAGATTATTTGTGAAATACCACGGGTGAGAATGAATTAGGAGTTAGCAGTTAGTAGTTGTCAGTTATCAGTTAATAGTTATGGATACGTATGTTTTTAGGAGACAGATTCATAAGTTGCCGGGCAAGGTGATACACCATGTGCCGCTGCCAGAACCGCAGGTCGTGGAAGGCCACGGCGCACGGGCACAGATCGGAATTGTCTGCAAGGAGCTTGGCTATAAACAGGTGCTGTTGGTGACCGATCAAACACTGCACAAACTCGGCTACGAACAGAAGATTGTACAGTCGCTGGAAGAGGCTGGGGTAGGGTGCACCTTGTTTGCCGACATCAATTCCGAACCCAACATTGCGCTGATTGACGCTGGCCGTGCGATGGCTACAGAGTGCCAGGCCGAGTGTGTGATTGCCCTCGGCGGTGGCTCGGTGATGGACACCTGCAAGATGATCGCCGCGGGCGTGAAGCTGCCTCGACTTAAAACCAAAGCCTTGTTGCTCAAGTTTTTGGCTGTGCCTGGCAAGACCCTCCCGATGATCACGATACCTTCTACAGCCGGTACAGGCGCCGAGGTGACCGTAGGCGCTGTCGTAACCAATGCGCGTGGCACGAAGGGCTCCACCGTGCTGGTCGGGCTGGATGTGACGCACGTGATCCTCGACAGCGAACTGACCATCCATGCGCCGCAAGTGGTGACCGCCGCCTGCGGGATGGACGCCCTCAGCCACGTGGTGGAAGGGACGGTGAGCGATGTGACGGTTGATGTGGAGGATGCCTACCGCTCACTGGAAGGCGTGAAACTGATCCTGCATCATCTGCCCATCGTCATTCGTGAGCCGGAGAATATCGAATCGCGGCTGGCGATGTGCCGCGCCGCGATGTACGGCGGCAACGCCATCAACACGCAGCTCGCGGGCTATGTGCATGCCTTCGCACACAGCATCGGGGCCAAGTACCACATCCCGCACGGACAGGCCATCACGCTGATGATGCTGCCTGTGCTGGAGTTTCAAAAGGAGACCTGTCTTAGGAAGTATGCCCTGATGGCCCGATATTGCGGGTTGGCGGATGTACACACGGAAGATCGCATGGCTGCCGAGCGGTTCCTGCAGGCCGTCAAAGACCTCATCGTCACCTGCGGCCTCGACACATTGCCGTTGCCCGTGAAAGAGTCCGATTACGAGGAACTCACCCGCATGGTGGCCAAGGATTCCATCAACTACTCCGCCCCGATGACGTTCAGCGAGGAGGATATTGTGAAGGTGCTGGAGAGGGTGAGTGAACAGTGATTGGGGAAGCCGATTATCCGAATATAGCATTACGGCTGGTTGTCTGGTATTCTGTTTTAAACGGCTCCAAATCCAGCAAACGTTCTGCCAATCCCCAAAATTCCGACATTTGATGAAGGGTCTCGCAGGAATTGTCGGACTTCCCTTGTGTCAGATCCGAGAGGCGCACCTCTCGCTGCCGATTTTTGTGAGAGAATTTTAGGCAGAATTCCTTGGGCGATGGCTCTCGTCCGTTTAAAGACCTCATGTAAACCAGCGATCCCTTGTAATCATGCCAGTCGTATGAGGCCCGTTGTATGCCCAACAACCCCGTTAATACCTTGCAACCTTGTCTGCTGATGATTATAGAGTAGGAAGGCTCCGATAGAAGTCCATACGCAATGACAATGCCCATTGAAACGATGACGACCTCAATGTTGGAGTTGGCAATTCCCCACCACGTCCCCAATATGCCCAAGAGGGACATGATGATCGTTTTGCGAATCACATTGCCTCGCGGTGCGACAAAGGTTATGGTACCGTTCCGCTCAGAAACTGAAATAGGCACTTTGCCCGACATCGCATCGGCTAATGCCTGCAGTTGGGTAAACGTGGGCTGTTCGACAGAATTCATAATGAAGTAATAATCCAAAAAGAATGCAAAGATAATATTTTTTATTTTTGCAGCGAATTTGATATGAATAACACTTAACAAACTAGAATATGAAGAGGATAATCTTTTCCGCATTGTTTTTGTTCGCGGCGGTGTCCGTCTTTGCCCAACAAAAGATAATGTCCTTCGAGGTGAAGGGCTTTGAGAAGTCCTACAACCAGGTGAAGGTCGTGAACGAGACCTCATACGAGAATTTTCACTGTAGGGTGGTGATTCTCAATGCAGACAGCACCGTGAAGGAGGTCTATGGCGACTATGAACTTAAAGAGAAAGGGGATTCTGATTCCAATACGAAGAATGGAAGCGATAGCAGGATCAAACAAGGCGCGTTGTTGGGCATCCAGTTCCCGAAAAGTTTCACGGGAGAGACCTCCTTTTTCGTGGAATACAAGGATTACCCGCTGTTCGATGTGATTGTTATCCATCTGACGGACAAGGGCGGTGGATACGAAGAGGAATATTAACATCTGAACACAGGATTAAGAATGAAGAACGAACAAATCACCGAAATCGTCGCGGCCCAGCGCAAATTCTTTCGCACGGGCGCGACGCTGCCTGTCAAATGGCGGATACAACAGCTTAAGAAACTGAAAGCGGCGGTCATCGCGCACGCCACCGAGTTCGAGGATGCGCTTACGGCTGACCTCGGACGGAGCAGGGTGGAGGCCTACCTCTGCGATGTGGGACCCATCACTGTGGAAATCAATGAGATGCTACGCGGACTGCGTCGTTGGGCACGGCCCGAGTGCCATTTCAGCGGACTGATGTGCTTCCCGAGCACCGTCACCAAAGTCTATAAGATGCCATACGGCGTGTCGTTGGTGATCAGTCCGTTCAACTTCCCGATATTGCTGACCATCGGCGTGGTGGCGGCGGCGATGTGCGGTGGCAACACCGTGGTGATCAAATCCAGCAGCAAGTCGGCAGCCTGCACCGAAGTGCTCAAACGCTTCTTCGCGGAGGTTTTCCCGCCCGAGTATGTCACCCTCATCGACGGCGGTCATGATGTGGCGGATATGTGCCTGGCGCAGCGCTTCGACAAGATATTCTACACTGGCTCGCCCGCTGTGGGCAAGCATGTGATGGCGGAGGCAGCCAAGAACCTCACGCCCGTGGCGCTGGAGCTGGGCGGCGAGACTGGCAACTGGTGCGTGGTGCGCAAGGATGCCGACCTCAAGGACGCGGCTCGCAAGATCGCCTTCTTCAAACTCTGCAACGCTGGACAGATCTGCATCAACATCAACCAGATAGCCGTAGCCGAGGAGGTCGCGGAGCCCTTCCTGGCGGAACTCAAGAAGGCCTTCACGGCGCAGATTGGTGAGCATCCCGTTACCAATCCCGAGTACCCGAAACTGATCACGACGGCGGCCTACGACAAGTGCGCGGCGTTGGCGGATGAGTACCGCGACCGCATCATCTTCGGCGGCGAGGGCGACCGCGAAACGCAGCATTATGCCCCGACCATCATCTACCCTGTAGATAAGGACGAACATATCGTGCGGCACGAACTCTTCTGCCCGCTGCTGCCCGTGGTACCCTTCAAGGACACCGAGGTGGACACGCTGATGGAGACCATCGCCGACCGCGAGCATCCGTTGGCCATGTATCTGTTTACCAAAAATATGCGGTGGGCAAATCGTGTGATGCAGACGCAGCAGTTCGGCGGCGGATGCATCAACGAGGTATGTATCCACATGATGGTGAAGGGCGTGCCATTCAACGGGGTGGGCCACTCCGGCATGGGCGCCTACCACGGCGAGTGGGGCTTCCGCGAGTTCACGCACCCGCAGACGGTCCTCAAGGGCCGCACCGTCTTTAATCTTCCCCTCCGTGAGCACCCCTACACGGGCAAAGCCGGCGAACTGAAGATGAAGTTGCTGAAGTGGTTTGAACGATAATGCTTTTTGCCCGCACACCTGACAGCGTGCTAACCCTTGTTATGCGCGGAGACCTAGGGTGGAGCGCAGCGATACCGGCTGGTTATGGTTGAAAATAACATTGTTAGGGCATAACCGGATAACCATTAAAATTTGTATCTTTGCAACCGCATATTACGCAGTTTTTTTATTAGGAATTTGATCATTTGAAATATGTTTGAAAGTTTAACCGACCGATTAGAACGAGCGTTTAAAATCATAAAAGGACAGGGTTACATAACCGAAATCAATGTGGCCGAGACGATGAAAGAGGTGCGCAAAGCCCTTCTGGATGCCGATGTCAGCTATAAGATTGCCAAGGATTTCACCGATGATGTGAAGAAGAAAGCGCTGGGTATGAATGTGCTCAAAGCCGTGTCACCCAGCCAGTTGATGGTGAAAATCACATACGATGAGTTGATTGACCTCATGGGTCGTGAGGCGGTCGATATCAACATTAAAGCCAATCCGGCCATCATCCTGATGTCGGGTTTGCAGGGTTCCGGTAAAACCACCCATGCCGCCAAGTTGGCCAATTTGCTGAAAAACAAGCGTAACAAGAAGCCGTTGCTCGTGGCCGGTGACGTGTACCGTCCCGCTGCTATCGACCAGCTGAAAGTGCTGGGCGAGCAGATAGGCGTACCCGTCTATACCGAACCTGACAACAAGAAACCAGTTGAGATTGCCAAGAACGGCGTGAAACACGCGAAAGAATACGGTTACGATGTGGTGATCATTGATACGGCCGGCCGTTTGGCTGTGGATGAGGAGATGATGACGGAGATCGGTAACATCAAGGATGCCGTGAACCCCCATGAAATCCTCTTCGTGGTGGACGCCATGACCGGCCAGGATGCCGTGAACACCGCCAAGGCGTTTAACGACAAACTGAACTTCGACGGTGTCATTCTGACCAAGATGGATGGTGACACCCGCGGTGGTGCCGCCCTTACCATTAAGGCGGTAGTTGATAAACCCATCAAGTTCATTGGTACGGGCGAGAAAATGGAAGCCCTCGATGTGTTCCATCCCGACCGTCTCGCTGAGCGTATCCTCGGCATGGGTGATATCCGTTCCTTCGTGGAGAAAGCCCAAGACCAGTTTGATGAGGAAGAAGCGGCCAAATTGCAGAAAAAACTGGCTAAAAACCAGTTCGACTTCAACGACTTTATGGCTCAAATCCAACAGATCAAGAAGATGGGCAATGTGAAAGACTTGATGTCCATGATCCCAGGTATGGGCAAAGTGGTTAAGAATATGGATTTGGATGACAACGCTTTCAAGAGTGTGGAAGTGATTATCCAATCCATGACTCCGCAAGAACGCTCTAACCCTGATATCATCAACGGTTCCAGACGCAGACGCATCGCCTCCGGTTGCGGTAGGGATATCCAGGATGTGAACCGACTGATGAAACAGTTTGAGGAAACCCGCAAGATGATGAAGATGGTGAACAGCGGAAAGGCCAAGAATCTCATGCGCGCCATGAATGCCCCTGGCCGGAGACCGTTGTAGGTCCCCGTAAAGACGCACGGCCGTTTCGTATTGACATGGTCAATTTTGTAAAGACGCACGGCCGTGCGTCTCTATCCAAAAAATAAACAGAACAAAACCCCAACCAAAAATGCCAACCATAATCGACGGAAAGGCCATCGCCTCCGCAATCAAGACAGAAATCGCAACCGAAGTGAAGTCCTTGCTGGACCATGGGAAACCAGCACCGCACCTGGCGGTCATTATTGCCGGTGAAGACGGCGCTGCACTGAGTTATGTGAACAGCATTGAGAAACAGTGCAAGGGGGTAGGGTACATCTGCTCCGCCTACAAGTTTCCCGCCAATGTCAAAGAAAGCGATATTCTGGCCACCATTGACTTTTTGAATGGAGATGACGAGGTGGACGGATACATCATTCAGATGCCGCTGCCGAAGCAGGTCTCCATTGACAAGGTGGTGGCTCATGTGGACCCACGCAAGGATATGGACTGCTTCCATCCCGTGAATATGGGTAATCTTTTGCTCGGAAAAGACTGCTATGCGCCCGCCACGCCGCATGGTGTGATGGAATTGCTGCGTCGCAGCAACATAGACACCACCGGCAAGGAGTGTGTGATCCTGGGCCGCAGCAACATTGTGGGCAAACCGTTATCAATGATGCTCTTGCACAAAGATGCTAATGCTACGGTTACGGTATGCCACAGCCGCACAAAGAATCTGAAACGCGTGTGCCAGCGCGCCGACATTCTTATTGTGGCTATTGGTCAGCCCGAGATGATTACCGCCGATTATGTGAAAGAGAAGGCCACCGTTATCGATGTGGGCATACACCGTATTCCCGATCCTGCTCAGCCCAACGGCTACCGTGTCTGCGGCGATGTTAAGTTTGACGAGGTGAGCAAGAAATGCGAGGCCATCACCCCCGTGCCCGGCGGCGTGGGCGCCATGACCATGGCATGCCTGCTGCAAAATACAATGAAAGCGTATAAGAGTCGTCAATAATCAAGTGAACAGTGAACAGTAAAGACGCGCGGCAATATAGTAAAGACGCACGGCCGTGCGTCTCAACAATAAAAAAACAACCAATATGAAACTCTTACTTATCAGCAACTCAACCAATTACAAAGAGCCCTATCTGGGCTGGTGTACCCCTCTTATCAAGGAATTCATCCAGAAATCCGCTTCCGAAATCGTGTTTGTGCCTTACGCGGGCGTGGATGTGGGTGGCGAGGTCTATCCCAAGAGCTATGACTCCTACACCGCGCGCGTGCAGAAGGTGTTCGACCAGTTCAAAAAGAAGATTGTGTCCGTGCACACGGCGAAAGATCCGTTGGCTTTGATCAACAAGGCCAAGATGATCATGGTGGGCGGCGGCAACACATTCCATTTGGTGGCTGAATTGCATCGCAACAAACTTATCGAACCTATCCGTCGCAAAGTGATGGAGGGAGTTCCATATATCGGCTGGAGTGCCGGTTCCAATGTGGCTTGCCCGACCTTGTGCACCACTAACGATATGCCTATTGTGATGCCTGAGAGTTTCAAGTGCCTGGATTTGGTGCCGTTCCAGATCAATCCCCACTACATTGATCCGTATCCGCAAGACATCAACGATGCCATCCGTCATGGCGGCGAGACGCGCCAAGTGCGTATTAACGAGTATCTGGCCGTCAACCAGAACATGGCCGTGGCAGGTTTGCGTGAGGGTACAGCATTATGGGTGGACCACGAGCGCATTACGCTCCGCGGCACCCGTAACATGATTGTGCTGCGCTACGGCAAGAAACCGGTGGAGAAGAAACCGGGTGACGAGTTTGAGTTCGATCTGAAATAGGTTATCCATTTTCTTTCTCCCATGGCACCTCGCATAGTGGTATCGCTCATTGTTTTCATTCCGGTTTTTGCGGGAATGACATACTTCATGTACCGTTACCTGTTAGGGGAAAAGAGTGGGCGGAAAGAAAACTCGTATGATTTCACGGGCTTGCTGTTCTTGTTAATCCCGACAGTGGCCGGTTTTACGGGTTTGTTTGGAGATTGCTTGAAAAATATCATCGCCAACGACAATGCGCGTATGCTGGTGTCGTTGGCGATTTCTGTTGCACTGGTGACTGTGGCGGATATTGTGGTTCGCGTCGTGGTGCGCAAGAAGATGCAAAATTCTGAATCCGAATAAGATACTGTAAGGATGGCAAAATCCTGTCAAAGAGTCCTCCTATTTCACGTATTCGTAATAATAGGTGTTTACCCGACTGTGATCTGTCCCATCCGTATTATGCTCAATAAGTGTTTTGGTGACCTTTTTAGGGTAACCGTCTTCAAACTCATAGTCAAAATGAGTGGATGTTCTGAGATGGTTTAATGATGCGGAAATATAAGTGCAGGTGCTTTCAGAAACTAAATTCTGATAATAACCGTCATGAATTGCGTATGGATTTGGAGCTAAAAGACACATAAAAGAGAAACCATAAAACGGGTTTTCGTAAGGAATGTAGGTGTATTTGTACACCAATGAAGTGCCGGGAAGTTGTTCGGTGACTTCAACGATGTTGTCCCCTTCATATTTAAATGTGGTGGTGTATTTCTTATAGTTGTTCCCTTTGTTTTGCTCCAAGGGGATGGGGGGTGTTGAATGGGGATCCATGATGAAATTGGATATGAAAGTGTCGAATTCTCCATCATTAAGTTTATAACCGTAGTACTGCTCACAAGTATATCCTGAAACCCGATGTTTTTCATCATGTGAGAACTGCCATTTTGCAAAAGGCATAGTGTTTAGTTCGGATTGGTGTTGTGTTAATTGGATATAGGCATCAACGGTTTCCAAATAACGACCGCTTTTATCGTAGTGAAAATAGTAGTGTGTCTCTTGCAAGTCTTGGATTCTTTTGATAAAATCCAGTTGACCGTTTTTATACGTAAAGAAATATGTGAAATGATGGGAAGTGTCCGTAACATCATAATAATAGGTTATGGATTCCAAGCGGTTGTTTTTCCAGGTGAAATCCTGAAGAGGAACAGGCCCGTTGGATGTCATGGTATAGACAAGGTCTATTTTTTTTGCCGGGGAGAAGTGCCCCTCACGTTCGCAAGAACCGCATATAATTGACGCGGAGAGGAGTAGGGCAAGTTGTATAAATATAACTGCGTTTTTCATCTTGTTGCTGAATGTTTGTGTTTGATTGTTCTGTGTGTGTGATAATGCAAGATTAAGGGAGATATTCGAGGACCATTGTCGTGTTAGAGTAATTGGTGTCGGGATAGTTCTCGGTATATGCCTTGATGTTCAGTGAAATTATTGTTGGATAGTTGTCTAGTGTGGAGTAGGTTGTTTGGTAGTCCATGGTGATGGTTGGATACTCTGCGTTAAAATTATTATATGTTATAGACATGTGTTGAGGCATGTATTTGGTGTATTTGTTCGTGATTGAACTGTGTGGGTCAATGTACTGGACATTACAACTATTGTATAAGGGATTAACTATGTCCGTATAGGAAAGAATTTTGCCCATAGTGGTGTCATTAGAACCTACCCAAGTGTACTTGAAAGCGTCGAGCATGCTATCTTTGTATTCAAAAGAGGCAGAATAAACGCATAAGGATGCTCCCGATTTGGAAACATGTTTTAGAGGTTTGATGAAAGATAATTCCGGACATAATAATTGAAGAACGGTCTGCGTGGCCTCCTTGTCTTTTTCATTGGACTTGTTGTTATAATAAACCTCAAAATGTTCCTCTTCATAAGCGGAAATCAATCCGTCCGAATTATAATGCAGGTCAATATGAACTTCTTTTTCAGAAGATTCCCAGGCCCACTTGCTCTTATACCCGTCAATGGAGATAATCTGCCGATTGTGTTTGTCATATTGGAAATAATAGAGCATGTTCGATTCGCGTGTGGAGTAATGTATGTTTGTCAGTCGTTTTTTGTCGTATGTAAAGCGCATGACTCCGCTGCTTTCACCGATATAAATCTCTTTCAACAAATCCTTGTCCCATACCCATGTCTCACTAAGTAGCAGGGAACTGTCATAAGAAGATTTGTAGTATATTTTGGAAATCTTCTTGTTCGGATTATAAATGGGTTCCCGTTGGCACGAAGAAAGGAGCAGAAAACAGGCCAGCAAGGAGAAAAGAATAGGGCGGGGGAGTGTTCGTGTGACCATAAGGCAAACTGTATTTGTATATGAATACTTGAACATGAATGCAAAGATATTTTTTTTATGAATGCAAAGATATTTTTTGGTAATGATATAGAAGTTGACCCGGCCATGCAGTAGTTTCCGCTCAACGCTAATGCGTCTCGCGGAATGGTGTGCCGCAAACGGGTAAAAATGAGGAAAGATGGGCGGTTTCATATGTGTTCCAACTACGGCAGGCATTCCCGCTGCCCATCTTTCCTTATGTGTACTATCGGAGTACCCACCATTCCGCCGTGAACAAAGTGAATGGCGGAATCCAAATCAATAGACCATCATATTGGGTCATCTTCTAAATTATTGCCTATTTTTTTTGGTACACTTTTTGCAATATTTTGAACGCTTATGCGTTAGTGTAACGCTAAAATTTAATAGGAGGTACTATGAAAAAGATGTTATGCAAATGTTCAGGACTATTGTCGATTCTCATCCTGTTTTGTTCGGTCGCTTCGGCGCAGAATGACGAATCCTGCAAAGCGTCCGCTCCGGCGGAAGTGGCTGTGGGACAGCAGTTCAAGTACACGGTAACCACGGAAGAGAGAGGGGAGATCATCTCCTCCGACTTCGGGAAGTTTGAGATGGTGAGCGGCCCCAGCGTGGGGTCCAGCACCTCCATCTCCATGATAAACGGGAAGGTGGAACAGAACACATCTTATACCTATACCTATTATTTGATAGGAAACAAAGAGGGCGAGTTCACCATTCCGGGCGTGTCTATTTCCATTGATGGCAGGGTGGTGAAGAGTAACTATGTGATAGTTAAGGTGGTGAAAGCGCCCAAGATCGCACAGCAGGAGGAACGCACGCCGAATGACAGCTGGTTCAATTGGGAATTCCAGATGCCGGAGATAGAATGGCCTTTTGGTTCGCGCGTGCAGCCGCAGCAGAAACAGCAAGATAAGGTGCAGATTGACGACAAGATAGGGAAGGATGACATCTTCATCAAGGCAACCTCCTCGCAATTGGAAGCTTACCAAGGCGAGGCCGTTGTGGTGACGCACAAACTGTATGTGAAACAGGAGTACCGCCGTTACGCCATCGAGCGCGCCAGTTTTGCCAATACCGGCGATATGTGGCTGGAACCCCTGGACCTGTCGAACCGCGCCACGGAGAGCACCGAGACGGTGAACGGCAAGAATTATAGTGTGTTCGTGGTGAAGCAAACGGCCGTTTATCCTACCAAGACGGGCAAACTCATTATTCCGAAACTGACACTAACCTTGCGCATCAGCGTGCCCGCCACGGTGAAGGACCCGTTCTGGGGCAGCATCAGCACCACCCGCCGCAAGGATGTGACGGTCACCTCCAACGACCTGTCTTTGAAGGTGAAAGCGTTGCCTGGCGCGCACTCGAACGACAAAACCGAAGTGGTGGGCAATTTCACCATCAGTTCTAATCTGAACAAGACCGAGACCTACGCCAACGAGCCGATCACCCTGGTGGTAACGGTGTCTGGCACGGGCAACCTGCATCATATCACCGCGGAGGATTTGGGCATTGACTTCCCGGCCGACTGCGATGTGACCTACCCGCGCATCACGGGGAGCATCTCGGCCAAGAGCGACATGGTGACGGGCTCCAAAACTTTCCGCTACACGATCATTCCGCGTTCGGAGGGCACATACCTGATCCCTGGCGCCACCTATACCTATTATAATTATGAGATGGGGACCTACAGGACCATCTCGTCACCCGACTATCAGATTGAGGTGCATCCCGCCCGCCGGAGCACCGCCCCGGCAGTCCCTGACAGCGATGAGGAGAAAAAGCCGAAATCCAATGTCAAGACCTATAAAATATGACATAATAATGTTAGGGGCGGAAAATTTTCCGCCCCTGTTTTTTTTGCATTAGGACAATCACGCCTTTAAAAAACAAGGTTGCCATAAAAAATTAAAAAATATTCATTTACAATAGGTTTGGTATCAAAAAAAGTGTATTTTTGCCGACCTTAAAAAACCGATTATTGTCCTGAATGTTAGTAAAGGAAAATTAATTAGTAATCAGAGAGTTGTGGGTGAAGACAGCTCTCAAAACAACAAACAACAAACTGAAAAATGGATGCAGTAAGTTACAAAACAATTTCGGCGAATAAAGAAATCGTCAAGAAAGAATGGGTCCTGATCGACGCAGAAGAAATGGTCGTCGGCCGTCTGGCAACCGCAGTGGCCCGCATTCTGAAGGGAAAGAACAAACCGTATTACACCCCAAGTTTCGATTGTGGTGACAATGTGATCATCATCAATGCTGAGAAGGTGAGATTCACGGGCAACAAGTGGACGGACAAGCAGTATGTGCACCACACCACTTATCCTGGCGGACAGCGTTTCGCTACTCCGAAGGAAGTCATGCGCAAATATCCGGAGCGCATTCTCGAGCACGCCATCAAAGGTATGCTTCCAAAGAATAAGCTCGGTGCCCAGTTGTATCGCAACCTCCACATCTATTGTGGACCTAACCACCCGCATGAAGCACAGCAACCCAAGTTAATCAACGTTAAAGACCTCAAATAAGAAACATGGAAGTTATCAATACATTAGGCAGAAGAAAAACCGCAGTTGCCCGCTTGTACATGAAGAGCGGTAGCGGTCAAATCATGGTCAACAACCGTGATTATAAAGAATATTTTTGCGTCCCCACCTTGCAATACAAGGTTGAGCAGCCTCTCCAACTGGCCGAAGTGATGGGCAAGTATGACATCAAGGCCAACTTGGACGGCGGTGGCGTCACCGGTCAGGCTGAAGCCCTCCGCATGGCTATCGCCAAGGCTCTCGTGGAAATCAATCCTGAGCTCCGCCACGCCATGAAGGTTCAGGGATTCCTCCGTCGTGACCCGCGTATGGTTGAGCGTAAGAAACCCGGCCAACCCAAGGCTCGTAAGAGATTCCAATTCAGCAAACGTTAGTATTTATCTATATCTGACGAAAAACTGTTTAGTATCGAAACTGTGGAGATTTCGCACGAACTACTCCATGGTTGTTTTAAAGAATGTAAACAATTAAAAATTAAAAAATGTCAAGATTACAATTTGAAGAATTATTAGACGCAGGTTGTCACTTCGGACACCTCAAAAGAAAATGGAATCCCGCTATGGCTCCTTACATCTTCATGGAGAAAAACGGTATTCACATCATCGACCTCTACAAGACGATGGACAAAGTTGACGAGGCCGCCGCTGCAGCAAAGCAAATCGCCAAGTCCGGCCGCAAAATCTTGTTCGTGGCCACCAAAAAACAGGCTAAGGAAACCGTTTCCTCTATGGTTAAGGAAGTCGGTATGCCTTATGTCACCGAGCGTTGGCCCGGCGGTATGCTGACCAACTTCTTCACCATTCGCAAGGCCGTCAAGAAGATGAGCGACATCGACCGCTTGATCGAAAGCGACCAGTTCAGCAACATCTCCAAACGCGAGAGACTGCAAATCCAACGTGAGCGCGCCAAATTGGAAAAGAACTTGGGTTCTATTTCCGACCTGTCCCGTCTCCCCGCCGCCGTCTTCATCGTGGATGTGATGAAAGAGCACATCGCTCTGGCTGAGGCCCGCAAACTCGCCATCCCGACATTTGCCATCGTGGACACCAACTCCGATCCCCGCATGGTTGACTATCCGATTCCGGCAAACGACGACGCATCCAAGTCTATTGCCGTTATCCTGAAAGCCATCTGCGAAGCCATCAAGGGAGGTCTTGATGAGCGCGCCATGAACAAAGAGGCCCAGGCTGAGGAGGAAATGGAAGCCGCTGAGGAAATGAACACCGAGGAAGCTACCGAAGCTAATGAGGGGAGACGCAGAAGAACTGGCAGACGCCCTGCTGACAAAGAATAAATATTAACCTTTAAAGAATTATAACTATGGCAATTACAGCTGCTGATGTAAATAAATTGAGACAACAGACCGGTATCGGTATGATGGATTGCAAGAAGGCTTTGGTTGAAGCCGACGGCGATTTTGAGAAAGCTATCGATATCCTCCGCAAGAAAGGTCAAAAAGTGGCCGCCAAACGCGCTGACCGCGAGTCCAATGAGGGCCGCCTCATCGCCAAGACCAACGCTGACCACACCAAGGGTTACATGCTCTTAGTGGCTTGCGAGACCGACTTCGTGGCCAAAGGCGAGGAATTCGTGAACTTCGTGGATTCCCTGCTCGACAAGGCCATCGCCGCCAATGTCAACACCCGTGACGAACTCCTCGCCATGAATGTTGATGGCATGACCGTGACCGAGAAACTGACCGAACTGACCGGCAAGACGGGTGAGAAGATTGAACTTCCTCACTACGACACACTGGAAGCCGCTTATGTTGAGGCTTACAACCACATGGGCAACCACAAGGCCACCCTCGTGGGCTTCAACAAGAATGACGACAATGCGAAGGCCGCTGCTCACAATGTGGCTCTTCACATCACCGCCATGAATCCGCTCGCACTCGATGAGAACGCTATCCCGCAAGAAGTGAAGGATCGCGAACTCGCTGTGGGCGTTGAGAAGACCCGTCTTGAACTGATCAACAAGGCCGTTGACGCCGCTTTGAACAAAGCTGGTATCAATCCCGCCCATGTTGACAGCGAGGATCACATCAACTCCAACATGGCAAAGGGTTGGATTACCGAAGAACAGGCTAATCTTGCTCGCAAGATCAAGGAAGAGGAAGCTGCCAACAAGGCCGCCAACCTCAACGAGGCCCAGATCCAACAAATTGCCCAAGGCCGTTTGGTGAAATTCTTCAAAGAAAGCACCCTGATGTACCAAGTGCTCGTTATGGGTGGCGACGGCAAACAGAATGTACGCGACTACATCCACGCCAATGACAAAGAGCTGGAATGCACCGCTTTCATTCGCCGTCAGATCGGCGAGTAATCCGCACCGATTACGGTTCCGTTACAGAGCAGACTCTCCAAGAGGGTCTGCTTTTTTTATGGGCAATAATATAGAAGATTAGCGTTGAGCGGAAACTGCTGCATAGCCGGGTTTACTTCGATATCATCGCCAAAAAATATCGGATTTTCTCCGAAAAATGTTGATTTCATCTTCTTCCACATCGTTTTCAACCTACAAAAATGAGCATTTTTCTGGGCTTTGTTAGGGTTTTATGGTTTCTAATATATTGAATAACAATTAATTACACCCCCCCCGTAAATTTCAGAAAAAATAACCAAACGGTTGTATATGAAGGAATTATATTTATATTTGCGTCATCAACTTTTCAAGTTTTGCATATCAATATTCTTTTTATGAAAAAAATCATTTTCCCCATCGCGTTTTTCATGATGTTGCTGGTCACATCGTATTCCCAACCGCAGACATGTAATATCCATATCAAGGCAAAAAATGAATTTGGCGGTCTTGTGCAAATTGACAGTATGCAGATATATAATGTTACGCAAAACTGGCGTCAGACTGTCATTTCCCCTGACACGGTTGTTGAATTTCCTGTGCTAACTGGAATCCCTGATGTCGAAAAGCCACAGGTTATTCAGATTGCTCCTAATCCTTCAAATGGAAGCGCTCAGGTGTCGTTTTTCCACCAAAATACCGGAAATGTACATGTGTGGTTGGTTGATATGCAGGGAAGGATCTGCGCCCAATATAGCAAGGTTTTGTCAGAAGGGTATCACTCGTTAAATATTACCATGTCGCATTCACAGATGTATCTTCTTCGTTTGAGAACAAAATATGGTGAATACAGCGCCAAATTGATGAATTTGGGCGAGGGTGGTGCAGACAGAATTGTTTACGAAGGTTTTGTGGATGCTAAAATGCCGATATCAAATAAGAAAGACCTCTCGTTTGAGGTCCAACTTGGGGATGAGATGCAAATTGTGGGATACACCAACAAGGAGGGAGTCCCGATAGTGGGTTCGTATCATGTGATGTCTTTGTCGGAGCGGCAAACCATAGAACTGGTTTTCAACACCTCAGGAAATGCCTGTCCTGGCATGCCTCTTGTGACTGACCATGAGGGCAATGTCTATAATACGGTGCAGATCGGATCCCAATGTTGGTTGAAGGAAAATCTCCGTACCACTTCCTATGATGATGGTACATCGATATCCCAGGTTCCCACTACCGATTCCCATGCGTTCTATCGTTTGGCTCCCGGAGGAGAGGACTCCACGGTGGCCACTTGCGGTTATCTGTACAATTGGTCGGCGGCTGTGCGGAGATGTCCCACTTGTGACAGTGTGCCGAGCGGCACGCGGGGTGTGTGTCCAATAGGTTGGCACATACCCAGTTTGGCGGAGTGTGAGTTGTTGTTCAATACCATCAATGTGCCTGAAAATCAGTGTGGTTCGGATTCCGGGTATTTGGCGCAGGCCTTGACGGGTTCCTATATGTGGGATTTGCTGTATCCGTGCGATGCGTCCTCTTGTGACCCGGGTTATCTTTCAGGCGCGAATAATACGAATGCCACTGGATTCAGCATTCTCCCATGCGGTTATTATGATGCTGCGCCAACGGGTTGGCATTTTGAGGATTTCGGTTTCATGGCCAGTTTCTGGTGTTCAACCACTTCGCAATGGACGACTTCAGCGTATGCGCTTTATAGCGTAATTGAATTTTGTGAGCCCGAATTTGGCATATACTGGTCGCATGGGAAAACCTGGGCGCACCCGGTGCGTTGTGTCCGCGACTGAAACAACCAAGAAATCTAATGGTAGCATATTTGGGCGTGACCGTTTGTGTCACGCCCTTTTTTTTCCGTGTGCGGCGCACCATTGCAGCGTTGGGCGGAATCTATGACTGACCGGCTTAGTCTATATCATTGCAAAAATTTTAATTTTAAACTTTCATTAGATTTTTGTATCTTTGCAACGCTAAAAATATACTCTAAAATGCGCAAAGAAGTTGATTTTCTAGTGATTGGTTCCGGCGTGGCTGGTCTCACATTTGCCCTGAAAGCCGCCAATTTCGGCAAGGTGCTCATGGTGACCAAAGCCAAGATGGACGATGGCTCCACCCGCTACGCGCAGGGCGGCATCGCCTCCGTGGTCTATCAACCTGATACTTACGAGAAACATATTCAAGACACCATGGTGGCCGGAGATGAGCTTTCCGACCGCAAAATTGTGGAACTCACCATCCGCGAGTCCACTGAACGTGTGATGGAACTGGTGGAGTGGGGCGTTGATTTCGACAAGAACAAGGACGGCAGTTTCGCTCTTGCCAAAGAGGGCGGACACTCTGAGTTCCGGGTGCTCCATCATAAGGATATTACCGGCTACGAGATTGAGGAGAAACTCATCTTGGCGGCCAAAAGACATAAGAACATTGAGATTATTGAGAACCGGATTGCGTTGGAAATCATCACCCAACACCATTTAGGTGTGGAGGTTACGCGCCGTTCACAGGATATAACCTGCTATGGCGCTTATATTTACAATCCGGAAACCAAGGAGGTGGACACCGTGCTGGCCAAGATTACGATGATGGCCACCGGCGGTCTGGGCATGGTGTATGAGCACACCACCAACCCGCTGGTCGCCACAGGCGACGGAGTGGCCATGGTGTATCGCGCTAAAGGCGCCGTGCGTGGCATGGAGTTCGTGCAGTTCCACCCCACATCCCTCTACAATCCCAAAGAGTCCCCGTCGTTCCTCATCACCGAGGCCATGCGTGGGGCAGGTGCCATCCTGAAGGACGCTAACGGCGCCACTTTTGTGGAGAAATACGATGAGCGCGGTTCGCTCGCACCTCGCGATATTGTAGCGCGCGCCATCGACTCCGAAATGAAACGCCAGGGCGTGGACCATGTCTATCTTGACGCGACCATTATTCCCCAAGAGGAGATTTTCGCCCATTTCCCGAATATTTACGCCAAATGTCTCAGCATCGGCATCGACATCACCAAGGAGATGATTCCCGTGGTGCCGGTGGCGCATTATTCCTGCGGTGGTATCCAAACCGACGAGTGGGGGGCAACCTCTATCCATAACCTGTTTGCCTCCGGAGAGTGCGCTTCTACCGGTTTACATGGTGCTAATCGTTTGGCATCCAATTCGTTGCTTGAGGCGTTGGTGTTTTCACACCGTGCCTGCATCAAAGCGATGCAAACTCTCCCTGGCATCCAATTTTGCCACGAGGTGCCCGATTGGAACAGTGATGGCACTGTGCTTAACGAGGAAATGGTGCTCATTACGCAGTCGCGTAAGGAACTGCAGACCATCATGAGCAGTTATGTCGGCATTGTGCGCTCCGATCTCCGTTTGCAGCGCGCGTTCGACCGGTTGGATATCCTCTATCGCGAGACCGAGGATTTGTACAAGAAGTCCATCCTCTTCCCGGAAATATGTGAGTTGAGGAATATGATTAATGTCGGATACCTTATCATCCGTCACGCTATGGCCCGCAAGGAGAGTAGGGGATTGCATTACTCGTTGGACTATCCGCCCCATCAAAATCAGAAAAATTAATCCGAAGCAATATGAGAAATTTCGAAATCCACACGTTAGGTTGTAAGTTGAATTTCAGCGAGTCCGCCGCCATCGCCGCCAAATTGGTGGAGAACGGTTGGAACCAGGGTGGCATTCCTGAAGTCATCATTATCAACAGTTGCGCCGTGACCAGTTCTGCGGAGAAGAAAACCCGCAACCTGGCATCCAAACTGCACCGCGACAACCCGCTGGCCTCCCTTATCGTGGTGGGTTGCTACAGTGCTCTCAAACCCGAACTGCTGGAACGCTGGTCTGGCGTGATCAAGGTGTTCGGCAGTCAGAACAAGATGGATGTGGTCGATTACCTGATGCAGCGCGATATCCAGCCTACACCCAACTATTTTGACGCGTATTCCATTCACGACCGCACGCGTTCGTTCCTGAAGATTCAGGATGGCTGCAATGTGCATTGCACCTATTGCACGGTGTGGATTGCCCGTGGTAAGAGCCGCAGTGACACTATCGAGAATGTGTTGAACAACATCAAGAAACTGCACGAGGAAGGCGTTCATGAGGTGAACCTCACGGGTGTCAATGTGGGTGATTTCGGCCGTGGCACGGATGAGAACCTTTTCAAATTGCTGAAAGCCATTGTGAAGCAGAATCTGATGGAGCGTGTGCGCATCTCTTCTGTGGAACCCGATCTGCTTACGGATGATATCATAAAATTGGTGGCCAAGAACCCCATGCTGATGCCGCATTTCCACATTCCGTTGCAATCCGGTTGCGACCGCATTTTGGGACTCATGCGCCGTCGCTACAAGACGGAGGATTATGCCGCCAAGGTGAACCTCATCAAGAAACTGATGCCGGACGCTTGTGTGGCTTGCGATGTGATTACCGGTTTCCCGGGCGAGACGGATGAGGATTTCGAAGAGACCTACAAATTCCTGGAATCGCTGCCAATCAGCTATATGCATGTGTTCACCTATTCGCGCCGTCCGCGCACTTCGGCCAACATGATGGAAGACCAGGTGCCGGAGGATGTCAAGAGCGAGCGCACCGACCGTCTGCTGGAATTGTCACACGCCAAGAAAACGGCGTTCTACCAGCAGTGCGAGGGACAAGAGCGTCCCGTGCTGGTGGAGGCGGAACTGGTGGAGGACCATCTTTGCGGTTTCACGGATAATTACATTCGTGTCTCCATCCCGTATGACGAAAGTCTGATTAACACGATACAAAAGGTTACCATCGAGCAATGCCGCACCATATTATAAGACTACGGAATGGTCTGCGGCTGATTCACAAGGAGACGGATTCCCCAATCTCTCATTTTGGTGTGCTTGTGAATGCCGGCACGCGCGACGAGTCGGCCAAACAGATGGGACTGGCGCATTTTGTGGAGCATACCATATTCAAAGGCACTGAACGACGCAACGCTTACCATGTCATCAGCCGGATGGAGGCCGTGGGCGGCGATTTGAATGCCAGCACGTCCAAGGAGGAGACCTATTTTCATGCCTCGTTTCTTTCCAAAGAGTATCCCCGTGCTGTAGAACTGCTTGCCGACATCTTTTTCCATGCCAAATTTCCAGAAAAAGAACTGGAAAAAGAGAAAACGGTAGTGTTGGAGGAGATTAACTATTATCAGGATTCTCCTGCGGAGTTGATTTTCGATGACTTTGAGGACCTGTTGTTTGCCGGCCATCCGTTAGGAAAAAATATTTTGGGCACGAAGCAGAGCGTGAAAAAGATGACGCGTCAGGGTATTCTGGATTTCATTGCGCAGAACTATACGCTGGACAATATTGTGCTGGCTTCGGTGGGCAATATCTCCGAAAAGCGTCTGGTGCGACTCTGTGAATCCTACTTCGGCGGTTATGAGGTGCCCAATCACGAGCGGTTGCGCACGCCGTTCACCACCTATACACCCACCGTTAAAACAGTCCGCAAAAACACCTCGCAAACCAATGTGATGATGGGCAATCTGGCGTATTCGGTCAAGGAGGACAAACGAGCGCCTTTCTTGCTGATGACCAATGTTTTAGGCGGTCAGGGAATGAACACGCGCCTCAATATGAGCGTGCGCGAGAAAAAAGGCCTTGCCTATACCATAGAAGCCAACTACACGCCATTTTCCGATATCGGATTCTTCTCCATCTACTTTGGCTGCGATCCGCATAATCGGGATTGTTGTATTGATTTGATATATAATGAAATGGAGAAACTGCGCAAGCGGAAACTCGGCACCATGCAGTTGTATTACGCCAAGCAGCAGTTCATCGGCCAACTCAACCTGTCGTATGAGGCGAAACTGAACGAGATGCTCTCCATCGGCCATGTCGCATTGTTTTTCGAAGAAGTGGACACGATCGAGGAGAGTCTCGCCGAAATCTGTGATATCTCCGCTGATGAAATCCTTGAAGTGGCCAACGAAATCCTCCTACCCGACAAATTCTCTATGCTAACCTTCGAATAAGTTCAAAGTTCATCGTTCATAGCTCACCAAAAATGTTATCCATCTACTCCAAGAATCTAGAAAACGCAGTCAATGAGATCGCCAAACTGCCCGGCATAGGAAAGCGCACTGCCTTGCGTCTGGCATTGCATTTGATGAAGTCCGAGAAAGACGATGTGTTCTTGCTGACTGACCGTATCAACAAGTTGAAGACGGATGTGTTCTATTGTCACAAGTGCTATAACATCTCCGACAGTGAGACATGCGATATCTGTGCCAATCCCAGGCGAGATGCGTCCACCATTTGTGTGGTGCAGGACATTCGGGATGTGATTGCCATTGAGAACACGAATCAGTTTACGGGCGTGTATCATGTACTTGGCGGAGTTATTTCGCCTATGGATGGCATTGGGGTCAACCAGTTGCGGTTGCAGGAACTGTTTGACAGGGTAGGGCAGGAGCAGGTGAAGGAACTGATATTGGCGCTGCCGGCTACCGTGGAGGGCGACACCACGAATTTTTACATTTACAAGAATGTGAAGGATAAGGTGGGGCAAGTGACCACCATTGCGCGCGGCATTGGCGTGGGCGAGGAACTGGAGTATGCCGACGAGGTCACGCTGGGCCGGTCATTGCTGGCCCGCACCGATTTTGACAACGCGTATAAGAAAAAATAGTCGAATAAGGCCCTGCGGTTATATGGTCGCCTTTTTCATGTCTTTGGGCTTCATAGTTCCGAATGGATGCTTTTTTAGGTCTGGATTGTAGTATAACTCATCGATTTGCAGTTGTTTATGCCCAAAAACCATTTCTTCCAAGAATTGGTCGATGAGTTTGAATTCGGTTTTGAAGTACCCTGCTACCTCGTGTCCCATGCCTTCATAACGGCGGATGTGATAGGGATAGTTGTTCTTTTCAAAGGTTTTCACAATAGAATTACTTCCATAGAATCCCATGTTGAAAAATTTGATTTTCTTGTAAGGTACAAGATTGTCTTCAGTACCGTGGCAGAGCAGGGTGGGCGCGGGCGCGTGCACGCGGTATTTGAGTTTGCCTTTTGCGGAATAAACTGCTCCGGAGAAAGGAATCACACCGGCATAGCGGAATGTGTCGGGCAGCATTTCTGCTCCATGGATACGGTTGCCCAAGAAATAGTCGGCCTCCAGTACGGTTATGGCTCCGGCGCTGCTTCCGATGGTCACAATGTGTGCAGGGTTGATGGTGAACTGCGGTGTGTTGAGCAAATTCTTCAGAATGAAATCCGTTGCATCAATGAGGTCCTCACCGGCCATCTCAAACGCATTGGTGAATTTCTTCAACCCGGTGGAAAGACTGTAATTGCTGTATCCTTTCAGTCCCAACCGATAGTCAATGGAGATAACCACCCAACCTTTGCTGGTGTAGTACTTTTGCAGTTCCGGAATCTGGTTGTCATCGCGTGCGCCGCCAATAAAACCGCCTCCGAAGGCGAATATCATGCAACTGTGCTCGGCGTTCTGTTGTGCCGGCACATAAACATCCAACTTCAAATGGTTGGTGTCCTTAACGGCGTACTCGTATGTGAGTTTCTGCTGGGCGGAGACTGCTACACACAAAAAAAAGATTATGGTGGAAAGGATTGTTTTTTTCATTGAGGATGTTTTTTTATTGCTGCAAAAATATAAAAAATAACGGCACGGGATTGCCGCGCCGTTATGTCAATAGTTTAAATGGATTTCGTTATTGTTTCACAACCTTCTTCGTTACCGTTCCGTTATCGGTATGAATGCGGGTGAAATAAACGCCATTGGTGTAGTTGGAGACATCAATGGTGACATCGTTGTCGTTCACCTCTGTGCTCGAAATCAGTTTGCCAAAAACATCATAAACTTCGACACTCTGAATTCTGAACTCTGAATTTTGAATTCTGAATTGTCCTGTTGTCGGGTTCGGATAGACGGAAACATTGATTTCATGCTCGTTGATACCGACCGGGATATAGTGGTAGGTGACTACAGGACTGCTCATCATGTCTATCTTATAGCCCATGGCCATGATCGTAAATTCCTCGTCAGGGTGCACAAAGGCGTTGCCGTAAACCAGGGTGGAGGTTGTTGTACCGGGCTCGGTGCCGTCAAGTGTATAATAGATTGTGGCACCGTCGGTGGCACAGGTGATCTCCACGCTAATCATGTTGTTGGTGAGCGGGTTGATGGTGATGACAGGGGTGGCAACCGTGTCCATTTCCACCGTGGAGAGCACAATGTCATTATTGTCGCGCGGTGCGATTTGATAGTTGGTGACATTATTGTTGTTGATATAACGCAGCACGAAACCAGTGACATCGGCCGTGGCATCTGCGTCAATAGTCATATCCAAAGTCTTGAACACATTGCGAACCTGCATGGTTTCATTGTCCTGTCCAATGGTCATATTGGTGGCGGATGAGGTGGTGAAAGTACCTCCTTCTGTGAAGGTCACATCTTCCAGTTTGACCAGTCTGGATTCAAATTGATCGTATGAATTGATGATGTTGCTTACAGTGGCGATAACAGGGGATACGGTGCCAGTGTTGCTGGTAGCGGCAGCGAGGTCGTGGGTGGGAACCATTTCTACAAGACCGTTGTACAGCGTGTATGTGCCGCATACGCCGCCGGAGATGACATCGCCTTCTGTATAAGTTCTTGTGATGACATTGTTGTTCTGGTTGTCGTAAATCAGCAGGCCGCCAGTGGCATCCTGGATGTAGAAGTTGGCGCCATTTTCAAAGACGAAGGTCACATCCCCCGTGATCTTGTAAACCGTGTTGTTAGTGGTGGTGTTGGCTGCCTTGAATGCGGCAATATTGGCCACTTCTATCGGGAAGGTGTAAGTGGCGGAAGCCACATTGCTGGCATCATAACCGGCTTTGAACGCCTTGGCCTTCACCGTGGTGGTGCTGCTAACGGTGAACGGAGCGGAATAGAGACTGCTGTTCATGTTAGGTTCGGTACCATCGGTGGTGTAGTAAATGGAGGCATTTTCCGTAGGACAGGTGATGGCCACTTGGACAGGGTCGTAAACAAATCCGCCGTTGGGGCTGATGACAGGCATCTCCACGGTTCCGGAAATGATGCTGGGGAAGTTGTAGATGCATACGCTGTCAATTACAAGGTCCACACGGCCTGCGGGTGTTTCAGACGGCAGGGAAATGGCAAATTTGAATCGCACATTGTCGAATTCTGCGGTTTCGCTGATGACCCAATTGTATGTTTGAGGATATGATGTTAAAGTAAATACAGAATCCACATAGGTGTTGCCGCCGTCCGTAGAGTAGGAAACAAGCACATTGGCATTGCGGTTGGCTTTGGCATTGAATTGGATGCGGGTAGCATGGGAAATGTCAAAATTGGTGCGCGTGTATCCAATGTTGTTTGGAGAATTGGTGTACCATCTCAATTGCATGGAACTGGTGTCATTGATGGCGGAATTGTAGGAAACAGTGCCATAAACCGTTGCCCATTGATGAGCTGCGGGACCATCCAGATTCTCATTAATACTGTTGTAAACATTACCAGGGGTGAATCCTTCTGTAGGTTCGAAACCGGTGTAATAGGCTAATGTGTCGTTGTAAATTGGAGCGGGAGGAACGGGGGCTACGATGGTGTAAGTGGCGGTGGCCACCTCGCTGTTGTCCCAGTTGGTCAGTATGGCGATGGCCTTGATGGTGTGGTCGCCGACGGTGTTCAGCACAACAGGGGCGCTGTAGAGTGTGGCGTTGGCGTCGGGTGTGGTTCCATCGGTTGTGTAATAGATGCTGGCGTTGGCGTTGGCGCAGGCGATGGCCACCTCAATCAGAGTGTCGGTAGTGCCGCTGGCTGGCGTGAATGTCGGAGTCGGAAGCGTGGCAGTGGCCGTAAGAGCGACCTGAGCGCTCAAGGTGTCACCCGTGATGGTGATGATGCCCGTGGCGGGTTCGGTGCCGTCGAAAGTGACCGTTACGGTGCTGTTGCCGTTGCCAAGCGTGTCATTCGACAATGAGAAATGCGTGTTGTTGCAGGTGAGTACGATAGGGCCGTTGATGAAGGCGGCACTCACGGTGATGTTGTTGGTGAGCGTGTTGCTGTTGAATGTCAATGTGGCGGGTGTGACCGTCAAAATGGCATCGTTCACGATGGTGTAGGTGGCCTCAACCATGTCAGATGCGTGCCAATCGGTTTTGAATGCCTTGGCTTTGAGCGTGGTGGTGGCGGTCAATGTGATAGGACTTCCGTAGAGTGTGGATGTTTCCGTAGGCTCGGTTCCGTCGTTGGTATAGCGGATGATGGCCGTCTCATCGCTGCAGGTGATGGTCACTTGAACGCTGTCGGTAAACACGCCGCTGGCAGGTGTGAAAACAGGTGCGGCCACGGTGGGTGTGTCAATCACGATGACGGCGGAAGCAATGTCGCTGTTGGCATAGTTGGCTTTCACGGCAATGGCTTTCACTGTGCAGGAGGTGGTCACATCAAACGGAGCGGAGTATAATGTGGAGTTGTTGTCAGGAGTCGTGCCATCCAGCGTGTAATATACGGACGCTCCGTTCTCAGCAGCGATGGCAACATTGGCGGTGAAGTAGTAGCTGTTGGTAGCACCTGCTTCTGTACCGGTGACAGTAATGGTTGGTGTGGACAGCTCGGGAGCGACAACTGTGAATGAGATTGTTTGGGTCACCGGTGTTTGTAAAGGTTGGTGGTTGGCATCAACGAGAGTGACCGTAGCGGAAAATGTTCCAGCTGGAATCGGGGAAAAACTCAATTGAGGTAAGATTGTCAGTGTGATGGAGTCCAAGTAGAGCGGAGATACAAGCTCTAATAAAGAAAGAATGGGTGATTCAATCTTCACAAAACCGTCCGTGCCAATGTTGAAGTTCTGGACATCAATGCTAAATGTCAGGGAGTCCAAGGTTGAATAGGTGGCACCATTAGCGGGCGAAAGGATGTTGAGAGTGGGCAACGTGTTGTTGGAGGACAAATCAGCGTTAAAGCGTGGTGCTAATTCGTAGGTGGTAAGGCCAGTGCTGTTGTTGACATATCTTAATGCAACGCCCGTGATGTCACATGTGGCACCAGCTGTGAGGGTGGTGTCAAGTGTCTTGAAATTGTTGTAAAGCGTCATGGTGTCGCTATTTTGGACGAACAGAATATTGGAACCTTGTGAACCTGGTGTAAATGCGGCTTCTTGGAGAATGATGCAATTCTCCAATGTTATTAGGTTATATGCATATTGTTCGAAGTTGGACATAATTTGGCTGGCTGTGGCCACCACAGGGGTGACTGTGCCTCCGGGAACCGCTGTGAGTGTGCCTTGAGGAATGAACTCGGGGAGGTTCTGGTAAGTGGTGTATGTGCCAACGAGTGTGCCTTGGAACACATCGCCAGTTTGGAAATTCAGCGTGTTGCCGGATTCGTAGAGCACCAACCCACCTGTGGCGTCTTGCAGATACAGATTGTTGGACGCTTTTTGTGCGATAACGGTAACATCACCTGTGATGCGGTATGTTTGAGAGTTGTCTGCAGCGCCCGCTGCTTTGAATGCGGCGATATTGGCAACAGGTGTGGGGAAAGTATAGGTGGCAGAGGAGACAACACTCGGATTGAAACCGCTTGCGTAAGCTATGGCTTTTACCGTAGTGGTTTGAGTAAGCGTGATGGGGGAGGCATATAAGGTGGATGTGGAGTCCGGTGTGCTGTTGTCAAGTGTGTAATAAATGCTGGTGTTGGGAGTGGTGGACGAAAGCGTGATGCTTACATTGTCAGTAGTGACCATGCCTGCCGGGACGCTGAAGGTGGGAGCGGCCGCCTGATTGGAACTGGCTGCAGCCACAGCGTCATCCCATGTGGTTGCCACGCGGATTCCGTCCACAGTGATGTCTTGGTTGTTGTTGTATTGGCGCAGACAGACAAAACCGGCCTTGTTCGTGGTCGTGGTGGCCGAGGTGACGAATCCCGTGGTGGGTTGTGATGACGGGAATTGATTGAAAACATACAGTTTGCAGGATCCTGTCGTGAGATCTTGTTCGATTACGCCGAGATAGGTGGTGCCAGGCGTAACCGTTAATGTGTTTCCAATAGGAAATGTGCTGTTTTGAGCAATGCCCACTTGTGTTCCATTGCCATTTACAAACACACGCGATAGGAACTTTGTGCTGCATGCTCCAGTGGTGTCGGCTTCAGCAAGATGGAAAAAGTATCCCTGTGAGTTAGTGGAACCTGTCTTGAATAAGAAAGCGACATATAAGGTGCCCGTAGTGACCTGTGTAAACCCTTTGTTCACATCTTGGTAGTTGTTGTTTACTAGTGCGGCTCCGCCAATGCCACTGCCGGCATAACCGTTGAAAGCCAAACCATCACCAACTTGGATGGGATTGTCTGTAGAACTCCCAGTCATAGTCCAACCGTTGGAAGTCAGAGTGCTTCCTATAGGATAGTCAAAATCCTCAACAAGAAGAACTTGTGCGTGAGTGCTGAGGCTGCAAATCATGCAGACCAGCGCCAGCATAATGGATGAAATAAATGTCTTTTTCATGTTGTATTATTTTAATTGTTTATTGATATATAATTCCTGTATTATTTGCTTGCTTCCTTATAACTCAACACCGCTCCTGTGTTGATGATGACGGCCATGACAGAAAGAACGACAGTCTCCCGCACCATGCTCTCAAACTCGCTGCCCTTCAATATGATTTTCTTGATGATTTCTATGTAAAATGACATGGGATTGGCATAATTGATGTAGCGAGCCCATTCCGGCATGCCCTCTGTAGGCGTGAATACGCCACTCAGCAAAACGAATACGATGAAGAGGAACAGCACGATAAACATGGACTGCAACTGGTTCTCGGACACGCTGGAGATGAAGAATCCCAATCCCAACATCACAAAAAGATAAATGGCGGTAAGACCCAGCAGCAAAGGAATGCTACCCTGAACCGAAATGCCGAACACGAATTTCATGATGACCAATCCCACCATGAATTCCGTCATGCCTAACAGCCAGAAGGGGATCATCTTGCCCAGCAGGAACTGCCAGCGCTTGATGGGCGTGACATTGACCTGCTCAATGGTGCCGATTTCCTTCTCGCGCACCAGGTTCAAAGCGGTGACATAACAACCGATCAGCGTCACCAATATCACTAAGATTCCGGGCACGATGAGGTTTTTGTAGTTCATCTGCTCATTATACCAGTAGATGTTGGAGATATTAACCGATATGGGTTGTGGTTTGGACGATACGGATACGGAAGGTGTGGTGGATTGCCTTTTCCTCGATTCGTCGCGGGTGGTGGAAAAAACGGCAGGCATGTTGCTTTGCATCTGCTGCATCATGCTCTGCAGGTTTCCAGGACTGTGTGTGGCGGCGAAATCCTGCATGTATCCTCCGATAATCTCTTGCACATAACCGGTGCCGATACCCGCCTTCACACTGTTGATGGCGTTGGCCGTGATGGCGATTTTCGTATTTTGATTATTGTACAAATCATTCTCGAAATTGTACGGGATTTCAATAAGCAGGTCTATCTTGTCGTGTTTCATCATCTCGTCCGCCTTCTTTTTGTTGGAAAGGTTGCCTTTCGACACGAAGATGTCCGAGGAGTTGAAACTGTTGATGATGTCTTTGGAGATTTGGGAATGGTCGTTATCAATGAACGCGATGTTGAGCACTTTGATTTCGTAGTCGGCGCAGAACGGGAAAATCATGAACTCCACCATGGGGGCCACCACGAGGATGCTCAGCAACAAGGGATTACGGAAGACCTGCAGAAACTCTTTCTTTATCAAAATCAATATCGTTCTCATGGCTAATTCCGTTTGTCTAATCGTGAAATACTGAAAGTGATGAATACCACGGCCATGCTGAACAGGATGAGCAGGTACAGCCAGATGTCAAAGAATCCCGATCCCTTGATCATCACATCTTTGATGGCGAGGATGAACCATTTGGCGGGGAAGATGTTGGCCAGCACTTGGAACACCATCGGCATGCTGTTCAACGGGAACAAGAAACCCGACAACAGCACGGTGGGCAGGAACAACCCCATCATCGTGATCATCATGGCGTCCACCTGCGTGCGGCTGATGGAGGAGATGAGCATGCCGAATGAGGCGGCGGTCAACATGAAGATGATGCAGAGAAACAGCAACATCAGCAGACTGCCGTTGATGGGCATTTTGAACACCGTGACACTGATAACCAGAATGGCAATTGTGCTGATGAAGGAGATGATCATGTAGGGAATGACCTTTCCGATGATGATGTAAATCTTTTTCACAGGGGTGATCAGCAGCATCCGCATCGTGCCCGTCTCCTTCTCGCGCGCCAGTGTGATGGAACTCAATAGGGCGGTTACCAGCACCATGATCAGCGTAATGATGCCTGGGACGAACATATAGACGCTGTTGGACTCAGGGTTGTACAACATCTTGACGGTGATGTCAAAGGCGGCGGATCTCGAACTGTTGTCGTTGTAATCGCTGGTGTAACCCTGCACGACGGCCCGTATGTAGTTGTTCAGAATGGAGGCCACATTCAGGTCAGACACATCGTTGATGACTTGCAGCGTGGCGACACCCTCCTTGGAAAGCGATTCCTCAAAATGGGTGGGAATGATGACCGCCAATTTGATGCCTTTGTTCTTGAAATCGTAGTCGATATCCACCTCATTGTTGGGGTAGGACACCACTTGGAAATAGCCGGAGGCGGACAACCGGTCGATCAGGGCTTTGGACTGGGTGTCTTTCGATTGGTCGAGCACGGAGATCTTGGCGTTACGGATGTCGGTGCTGATGGTGAAACCGAACAGCAGGACCAATGCGATCGGCATGGCCAGCACCAACGCCAGCGTGATGGTGTCGCGGAAGATGTGGATGAACTCCTTCTTTAATATCATTCTTAACTCTTTCATCGCGCTATCTCCTGACAAATTTAACAAATACGTCGTTGATGGTGTTCACGCCCATCTTTTCTTTCAACTCTTCCGGCGTGCCTATGAGTTTGATCTGTCCGTCCGACATGATGGATATGCGGTTGCAATACTCCGCCTCGTCCATATAGTGCGTGGTCACCAGTATGGTGACACCCTTGGAGGCGGCCTGATAGATGAGTTTCCAGAACTCACGGCGCACGATGGGATCCACACCGGAGGTTGGTTCGTCAAGGAATACAATCTTGGGCCTGTGCAGGATGGCCGTGGCAAAAGCCAGTTTCTGCTTCCATCCCAATGGTATGGAGTCCACCAGCGTGTTGGCCTGTTTCTCCATATCCAACTCCCTCAAACTGTCCATGATTCTGTCTTTCAGTTCCTTGCGCGGTATTTTGTAGATGGTGCCGAACAATTGCATGTTCTCGAAAACCGTCAAGTCGCCGTACAAGGAGAACTTCTGACTCATGTACCCGATGTTGCGCTTGATGAGTTTCGACTGCGTCAGAATGTCGTAACCGGCAATGGTGGCGGTGCCCGATGTGGGCAGCAGCAGGCCGCTCATCATCTTGATGGCAGTGGTCTTGCCCGCTCCGTTTGCTCCGAGGAAACCGAAAATCTCCCCCTCCCGCACCTCAAAACAGATGTGGTCCACGGCAGTGAATGTGCCGAATTGCTTGGTTAGTTGGTTCGCCTCGATGCTGTTCATTGTATAGTTAGTTAAATACTCTTCAGTCTAAGTCTTACGTCTTACATCTTACATCTTACGTCTTACATCTCCAGTCTTACATCTCCTATATTTAAGTCAATTCTCCATTAGCATGTGTTACAATTTCAATGAAGCAGTCTTCCACAGATGGTTGTATGGCCGTGATTTCGCCATGCTGCTGGTGCTGCTCCGACAGGAATTGCTCGAATTGTGGCATTGCCGTTGCCATGTCCTCGTAAAACGCTATGTGGCAGTGCTCTCCGTAAGGGTAGTAGTTGCAGTTGAGCGGACATTGCTCCATGACTTTCAGCAGGGAGAAGATGTTGTCGCTCTTGAAGGTATATAGTTTGCCCTTGAAATTGTCAATGATGGTTTGCGGCGGGTTCACTCCGATAATCTGACCGTCCTGAATCATGGCGATGCGGTCGCAGCGCGTGGCCTCATCCATGTAGGGGGTGGACACCACCACGGTGATGTTGTGCTGCCGGATGGACTTGAGGATGTCCCAGAATTCCTTACGGGAAACGGGATCCACGCCCGTGGTCGGCTCGTCGAGGAACAATATGTGTGGGCGATGGATCAGGGCGCAGCACAGGGCCAGTTTCTGTTTCATGCCACCGGAGAGTTTGCCCGCCTTACGGTCGCGAAACGGCTCAATCTGTTTCCAGATGGGCGCTATCAGACTCATGTTCTCCTCAATGCTGCTCTTGTACATCACGGCGAAAAAGTCCAGGTTCTCCTGCACGCTGAGGTCAGGGTACAGCGAGAAAGTGCCCGGCAGGTATCCGATGATCTGGCGCACCGCCTTGTAGTCACGAATCACATCCATGTCAAAGATGTTGATGTCGCCAGAGTCGGGCAACAGTAGGGTGGTGAGGATGTTGAAAAGGGTGGACTTTCCAGCGCCATCAGGCCCCACAAGGCCGAACACCTCACCCTCCTCAATCTCCAGATTGATGTCCTTGAGGGCGGTGATCTTGCCGCTGTAGGTCTTGTTTACTCCCTGAATACGGATGGCGCTCATGATGAAATAGGGTGAAGTTGGTTAACAGCCAAAGTTCAATTGCCGAGAGCCAATAGACTATTTGAAAATCACATCACCGGGCATGCCGATTTTGGCGGAACCGTCGTTCTTGAAACTGACTTTCACGGCATACACTAGGTTGGCGCGCTCGTCCTTGGTCTGGATCATCTTGGGGGTGAATTCCGCCTTCGGGGATATCCAACTCACCGTGCCGTTCAACATGATGGCTTTCCCATCCTTGTTGTCCAGACGCACAATCGCTTTCTCGCCCAATTTAACGGATGACAAAGCGTCTTCCGTGATATAAACCTTGATGAACATGTTGGTGAGGTCGGCCATTTTGAACAAGGGTTTCCCCTGGTACGCCAACTCATTCTCTTCGATGTACTTGTTGATAATGGTTCCGGTAATCGGGGCTTTGATATGGCAGCTTTCCAAAGCGTGCTGCAGTTGCTGGAGCTGGAACCGCATGGCCTCAACCTCTTCCAACAGCGATTGGTCCTGCGTGGAAAGAGTGGACTTGGTGGCAGCCAACTGGCTCTTAGTGATGTTTATCTCCGCCTGAATGTCATCCATCTGCTTGGTGGAGGCGGCGTTGGCTTCAATCAGATTGTGAACACGCTGCTTCTCCTTTTCCAAGGTGGCCAGTTTGTCTTCCAACACCCGGATTTGGGACCCTGTGTTCGGGCGGCGCGCCAGCACGGCATTGATGGAGGATTCCAACTGCTTGATTTGCAGATAGGTATGAAATGTGTCAATGCAACCCAAATCTTCCCCCTTTTCATAGGTTTGCCCCTCTTCAATGTCAAAGGATAACATTTTGCCGTTGCTTTCGGAGGAGACGATGATTTCGGTGGCCTCACATACGCCGTATGCGTCCGCATCACCTTTGTTTTTACGGCAACTCGTTCCAGTAAGCATCAAGACGGCCAATAGCAGGTAAATGCCCGTACATATCCAATTCTTTGCAGAATGTTCTCTGTTCATATTCGATAGAATTTCTTTCATCTGATTGAAATATAATAGGTTAATCAAAATGAAAACCAATACTCATTTAAGCGGCAAATATAATCTTTTTTTTGGTATTAAACAATGGATTGTTGAAAAGACGGAAGTGCGGGTGTGAAACAGAAAATTGATTGGGATTGTCGTGGAAATGATTTTTTTTCTGTTTCTTTGCAGCAAATTTTGATTCAGATGAAAAAGATAAATGCCATTTTGCTGCTTTTGCTTTTATTTTTCTCCTCAAATGCCCAAGAATACGCCAAATATTGGGTGCAGTTTAAGGACAAGGCGAACTCTCCTTATTCCGTGAGTGCTCCGGAGGCCTTCTTGTCGGAACGCGCCATCCAGTTGCGCCTGAAACACCATATTCCCATCGATGAGCGTGACATCCCCGTGAATGCGGCTTACATCCAGCAGGTGCTGGCGGTGGACAGCAACATGCGCCTGTGTACCCGGTCGAAATGGCTGAACGGCATCACGGTCTATTCGGAACGCGAGGGCATCTTGGACAGCATTGTGCTGCTGCCTTGCGTGGCCTTTGTGGAAAAGACTGTCCCGATGCCGGACCCGGAAACCAATCCGGACACGCCGTTTGTGTGCTCACGGCCCTCGGATGCGGTGGTGAAACAAACTTATTTGTCTGATATAAAGGAGAATAAAGACTTTGACTATGGAAATGGCGAGAACCAGATACGCATGAATAACGGACACTGGCTCCACCGTTTGGGATTCCGCGGGGAGAATATGCGGATGATGGTCATGGATGGCGGATTCCAAAATGTGGATACACTGGGTGTGTTTGTGAATTTGCGCGAAGACAATCGGTTGTTGGGGGCGCGGAACTTGGTGCAGCCGGAGAAGAATCCCTTCCGGAAACATACGCACGGAACCTCTGTACTTTCCTGCATCGCGGCCTACAGACCTGGCAAGTTGGTGGGCACGGCGCCTATGGTGGAGGTGTATCTTTGCCAGACAGAGGACGCGCGCAGCGAGAACAAGGTGGAAGAGGACAACTGGGTGGCCGGTCTTGAACTGGCTGACAGTATGGGCTGCCAGGTGTTGAACTCCTCGCTGGGTTATACGAAGTTTGACGATTCCACTCAAGTGAGAAAATATGAGGACCTGAACGGGCGTGTGAGCCGCGCTTCGCAAGCGGCCACAATAGCCGTTTCCAAAGGTATGATTGTCTGCAACAGCGCTGGCAATGAGGGCTCTAAAAAATGGCGCTATCTCGGTGCCCCGGCGGATGCCGAAGGGATCTTGTCGGTGGGTGCCGTGGATGCCAAAGGCAAAATCGCGAATTTCAGTTCCCATGGTCCCGCCGCCGACGGGCGCGTGAAACCGGATGTCTGCGCCGTCGGACTGGGCTGCTTTGTGTCATCGGCCAAAGGTTTTATCCATTATTCCGCCGGCACATCGTTCTCATCCCCCATACTTTCGGGCATGGTGACCTGCCTTTGGGAGGCATTCCCCGAGAAATCGAATGTGGAAATTATGGATGCCGTGCGCCGGAGCGGTGACCGCTACGACTCTCCAGACTCTCTGTACGGCTACGGCATACCCGATATGCTGACCGCCTACAACCTGCTGCTGCAGAAAGAAAACCCCACCGTGTGGATCTCAACGGATGCTTTTGATACAGACGATGATTTGTTTGATTTTAAATTAATTACACCTCAAGAGAATAATTCGCCTAAAACAATTGAGGTGAAGGTGTCCTCATCCGCTTTGAAGAAACCGTTTGTCCGTTCTTTTACGGTGAGTAATACGGATAATGAATGCTCGCTGAAACTCCCCTCACTTTCCAAAAAGGAAAAATACAGATTGTATGATGTGGAGATCCGGGTGCCCGGACATGAAACCCTGCACTATGTGGTGGGGCAAGAACATAAACCCATTGAGAAGAAATCCAAATAATGAAAAAGATACTTTTATTGCTTGTCGGAGTGTTGCTTTTTCTGGTTTCCGGTTGCGAAACCATGGAGCACTGGCTCTTCAATGCCTCCGATTATCATCTCATCGAAACCAAATCGGAAGAGGATGACAGTACGATCTATTGGGACGATTTCGATTATGATTTCTGGGAGGAAGATCTGGAATACGATTAGTCCAAAATACTGGTTACTAGTTATTTGGAAGCATGTGTCAGCGCGTATGTCCCGTCCAGATAGCCAATGGTGTCGGGCCATATCAAGATGTCGGTTTTGGATGCGAAACCACACCAGGCGCCTAACACATTGTCTCCTTGAATGTTGGATATGACCGGGGCGGGATTGGTGAATGGGTTGGTCCCCATAACAGCTTCTGAACCGCCCGTCATCATGAATCGGTAGGTGTTGTAATCCATAAGACTGTGTTTCACATATACGGTGTCACCCGGTCGGAATGTGAGCCGCCGTTGCGCGTCGGTTTCCTCTTGCGACTGGAGAAAATTGAACATGCTGGAAACCCCATATCGCTCCAATTCGTAATTGAAGGTGATCCCATTGAAGGTTTTGTCGTCAAAAGCAATAGGTAAAGTGCTGACCCACAAGCGGTCCTTGAATTTCGGGCAGGATACCTTGAGGGAGAAAGCGTAATAGTTGTCTTCGGCTGGATTGTCCGTCAGCTGCACCCGTATGGTGCGCATGGTGTCGGCGTTGATGAACTCGGAGACTACGGAAAACCACAGTGAATCCAGATCGAAAGTGTGTGGAATGGTGGTTTCCGCTGTGTAGGTTTTGTCGTTGTACTTCACAGTCAGGGTGTAACGGGTGTTTTCCTTGCCTCGGATGTTGTTGCCGCAGTAGGCGAAATAAATCGGCGAATCCTCACAGTATTTAAAGGTCAGTCGTTCCGTCTCTCCGGTTGAAGCGGTCACATAAACCTCTGCGTCCCGAATGAAAACATTGTTCATCAGATAGTTGAGATCGATGTTCTCAAAGTAGGAAATGCTTTTGGAGAGGATGACCATGGCGGGTTCACCCAATTCAATGCTTCCCTCAATAACCATTTTGGACTCGTATTCGGGCAAGTCCAACTCGATTTCTTTCTGGCAACTCGAAAGACAAGCGGACAACCACAGGCACAGGGTTAAAACATAACCGCTATAGATGATATGATGTTTGAGTGGCTGCATATTGATGAAAGACTTATGTCTGAAAACAATCTATAAAACAATAACTTTAAAAACTAAAACTTAAACCACCACATAACCGACGGGATTATCGGGAACAAACTCATTTGGTAGGCCTTGGAGTTGATGGTGAAGTTGGTGGATTCGGGGTCTATGTCGGTATGGGTTTCGAGGAATATGAAGAAGGGGTTTTTACGGTTATAAACATTGTAAATGGAGAAGTTGAGGCCTGTTTCGAATCGTTTTGATTTCTTTATGGTCCAGTTGACGGCCAAATCGAGGCGGTGGTAGGGTGGCATCCGGTAGCCGTTGCGGTCGCTGAATTCGGTGATGTACGAACCCATGTAGAAGTAGTATCCGATGGGGATAGTCATGGTGTTGCCGGTTTGATACACCCAAAGGGCGGAAACGCTCAGTTTGTTGCGCAGGATCTCATAACTCAAGCTGATGGAGACATCGTGCCGACGGTCGTATTTGGCCCAGAATGGATTGCCGTTGTTGAGGTCGTCGAACTGGCGTCGGGTGTAGCCCAAAGTGTAGCCGATGAAGCCGGTAAAACGGCCGCGGGTTTTCTTGACGAAGAATTCGGCTCCGGCGGACCATCCCTGCCCATAAACATAAAGCTGGTCAGGATTGATAGTGAACGCGCCGAAATCGAGCCCGTCCCTATATTCGGCGAGATGGTACATCTTCTTGTAATAGAGGTCGATGTAAGTCTCAAACATGTTATGATAAAAGTTGCGGAACACGCCCAATGAGACTTGAACCACCGTTTGGGGTTTCAGCAGATCGGTGCAGGGCATCCAAACATCGGTGGGCAGCGAGATGCTGGCGATGGAGATTTGATGCAGGAACTGGTAATTCAATGTGGCGGAGGCCTTGATGGAGGTGGCCGAATCAAGCAGGATGCGCATAGACAGGCGCGGCTCCACCTTGTTGTATTGGTTGATGAGTTCGCCGGGACGGTAAGTGATGGAGTCCACCACATTGCCCGTGTTGTTCAAGATGTAACGGGTGAAAGGCCCGATATGGCAGAAGTTGGTGTAGCGAAGTCCCACATTGAGTTTCAGGCGGCGCACAATGTCCCATTCGTCGTGGGCGTAGATGCTTAGTTCGTTGGCTAAATAGGGTTGCACTTTGGGCAGCGCGAAATCAAAACCCTCGCCCGCCTGCACGGCATACTGGCCTGGAAGGCACTGATGGAGCACATTGTGTACGCCGAACCGGATGTTGTGCTTCGGAGTGGGGAGCCAGGTGAGCTCACTCTTCAACCCATAGTCGCGGATGCCGGATTTCAACTTGAAATTGAATACATCCATGCCCATTTCAGTGCCGAAGTCATAATAACTGAATGTGGCAGAGGTGTTTAAAAACAATTTGTCGGAGATGATGTAGTTCCATCGCGCGGAGGTGGTGGCGTTACCCCAGCGGAATTTGCATATCGTTTGTTTTGACGCGGACTGAAACCCGTAAACATCATTGCCATAATAGGCGCCGAAATAAAGACGGTGCTTTTCGTTGATGATGACATTGAATTTGGCGTTGAGGTCGTAGAAGTAAAATCCCATGCCTTTCAGCGGCGAGGTTGCCTTGAGGAACGGCTGGATGAGTATGTCGGCGTATGTGCGGCGCCCCGAGATGATGAAAGAAGCTTTGTTTTTCTTGATTGGGCCCTGCACGGTGAGGTGGGAGAAGATGAGTCCGAGTCCGCCTTCCACTTCATATTTTTTAAGATTGCCTTCTTTCTGATAAACACTGAGGATGGAAGCGGCTCTTCCTCCGTAATACGCTGACATTCCAGATTTTACGAGTTCCACATGCTTGACGGCATCGGCGTTGAAGATGGAGAAAAAGCCGAAGAGGTGTCCGGCGTTATAAACGGTGGCCTCGTCAAGCAGCACGAGGTTCTGGTCGGTGCCGCCCCCGCGCACATAGTATCCGCTGTTGCCCTCGCCGCCCGACTGCACGCCCGGCAGCAGTTGCACCGACTTGATCACGTCGGCCTCGCCCATGAGTGCGGGAATGGCCTTGATGGTCTCAATCTTCATCTCCATGCGCCCCACATCGGCGGAGGCAATGTTGTGGTCAACCTTCTCGCCCGTGACCACAACCTCCTCACCGGCGATGGCCTCCGGTTCCATCTCGAAATTGCGAACCATGCTCTTGGCAATGAGAAAAGTTTCCTGTATGCTCTTGTACGACATGTAATTGACCATCAGACGGTAGGTGCCTGCCGGCACCGAGATGGAGTAGAACCCCGCCTGATTGGTGATGCATCCCTGTTTGTTCTGCGGATTGGTCGTGTCGGTCAGGATCACGTATGCGCCCATCAGCGACTCGCCGCTCTCGGAGGCCTTCACCGTGCCCGACAGTGTGACCCGCTGCGCCTGCCCAACAAGCATGGCCAGCAACATCGTAACGATACAGAACACTTTTTTTGTCATTCGGGATTTTTTTAAGTGCAAAAGTACAACAAATTTCTTTTCCCCGAATGAAGGTTTGTATAATAATTCTTATCTTTGCAATCTTCTTTGAAAAGAATTCATAATAATCAAAACAATCACCAATATGAAATTAGAATACAACGACGCTTTGTTCGCAGTTCCGCAGGAACAGCTTGACGCTAACGCACATCTGGCTCTGGCCGCTTATCAGGAAACCATTCAGAAGAGTGGGAGAGGCAACGACTTTTTAGGATGGCTCTCGCTGCCAGAAGATGTCACCGAAGAAGAAATTCGTGAGATTGAAGATTGTGCCGCCAAACTCTCCGCCCAATCCAAAGTGGTGGTGGTGATCGGCATTGGCGGATCCTATCTGGGTGCCCGCGCCGTGATTGAGGCCCTGCAACACTGCTTCCGCCCGATGATGCAGGAAGATGCGCCCATTGTGCTCTATGCCGGCAACAACATGAGCGAGGACTACATCCACGACCTGCTCGATGTGCTGGACCAGAAAGACTATTCGTTGGTGGTGATTTCCAAGTCGGGAACGACCACGGAGCCCGCATTGGCATTCCGTATCCTGAAACAGCATTGCGAGGAGAAATATGGCGTTGACGCCGCCCGTGACCGCATTGTGGCCATCACCGACCGTGCCAAAGGCGCTCTGAAGTCGCTGGCTACCCAAGAGGGTTATCCTACCTTTGTGATCCCCGATGATGTGGGCGGCCGATACTCCGTTCTCACCCCCGTGGGCCTGCTGCCGATTGCCATCGCAGGGTTCTCCATCCGCAAACTCCTCGACGGCGCCAAAGCTATGCGCAAGGAACTCTACGACAATACGGATTTTGCGAACAATTCCGCCATGCAATATGCCCTGCTTCGTTATCTGCTCTATAACCAGGGACTTAAGGTGGAATTGATGGCCTCCTTCGAACCGAAATTCTTCTATTTTGTGGAGTGGTTCAAACAGCTCTTCGGCGAAAGCGAAGGCAAGGAACTCAAAGGCATTTTCCCTGCCGGCGCCATCTTCTCCACCGATCTGCACTCACTGGGACAGTATATCCAGGAAGGAACCCGTCAGATGTTTGAGACTGTACTGACCGTGGAACACGCGCACAAGTTTGTGAACATCCCGTTCGATGAGCAGAACACCGATGGATTGAACTACCTGCAACATCGCAGCATTGATGAGATTTGCCATATTGCTCAGCAAGGCACTTGCCAAGCCCATGTGGATGGCAAAGTTCCGAACATCAAAATCACCATTCCGGAGATCAACGAGTTCCACTTGGGCGAACTTATCTATTTCTTCGAAATGAGCTGCGCCATCAGTGGTTATATGCTGAAAGTCAACCCGTTTGACCAACCTGGCGTGGAGGCGTACAAACGCAATATGTTCAGATTGTTAGGGAAACCCGGCTACGAGAACAAATAGTTTAGAGTTGAAAGTTTAGAGTTGAAAAGCCAACGGCCAACAGCCAATGGCGAATAGTCATATTTCCTATGCAAATCTTCATATTCTCCTTTTTTGTCTTCTATGTGGTCCTGCTGTTTGTCATTACCGGCATAACCTCACGGAAGGCGGATAATAAAACCTATTTCACCGGCAACCGCAAATCCCCGTGGTTTGTGGTGGCGTATGGCATGATTGGCAGTTCCCTGTCGGGTGTGACCTTTATGTCCGTGCCGGGCGATGTCTATACCACCCAGTTCACCTATTTTGGTGTGGTGCTGGGTTATGTGCTTGGTTATCTGGTGATTGGTGGCCTTTTGCTGCCGTTGTACTATAAGTTGAATGTAACCTCAGTATATGAATACTTGGGTTCGCGGATAGGGAAGGAGGCGCACAAAACAGGTTCTGTGCTGTTCTTTGTGTCCCGATTGCTGGGCTCGGCGCTCCGTATGTATTTGGTTATCTTTGTTTTGCAGGTGTTTGTCTTCGATGGCTGGCATATTCCGATTTGGCTTACCTCCATTGTGATGATCATCATCATCCTGCTCTACACTTTCCGTGGAGGACTCAAGACGGTGGTGTGGACGGATTTGCTGCAGACCACTTTTCTGCTTACCGCATTGGTAATCACCATTATTGTGATTATGAAGAATATGGGTGGCTCCTTCTCGGAAATATGGCAAGCGATGGGCACAGCGGGTAAGGATGGCTCCGACTGTCGGCTGGTGTTCAACACCGACTGGCGTAACAACAGTTTCTTCGTGAAACAGGTTATCGGTGGCATGTTCATCACGATTGCCATGACGGGACTGGATCAGGATATGATGCAGAAAAACCTGTCTTGCAAGTCGTTGCGTGACGCGCGCCGCAATATGGCGTCGTTCACCTCCATTCTTGTGGTGGTGAATATCCTGTTCCTGCTTCTGGGCGGTATGCTGATGGCTTTTGCCCAGCAAAACGGTATCGATATTGCCCACATGCCTACCGACCGCATCTACCCTGAAATCGCGTTCAACTACTTGGGCAAGGCGGGGGCGCTGGTTTTCGTGTTCGGCCTTATTTCAGCGGGTTTCTCGTCCGCTGATGGCACATTCACAGCCCTGACCACCACAGTGTGCTATGACATCCTGCGCATTGAGAACCGCTATCCGGATGAGAAAAAGCAAACCCAGGTGCGACGCATCGTGCATGTGCTCATATCCATGCTCTTCCTGGCGGTCATCATCATCGCGTCCAGCCATCACAACGACGCGCTTATCCGCATCATCTTCATGGTGGCCTCCTATACCTATGGACCGCTGTTGGGCATGTTTATTTTCGGCATGTTCACCAAACGGGAGATTCCGGCGGGCCGCCGCTGGCTGGTTCCGGTGATAGCGGTGCTGATTCCGTCATTATGCTATGTGCTTTCCACCCACTCGGTGCAATGGCTTTTTGGCTATAAGTTTGGGTATGAGTTGCTTATAGTTAATGGGTTACTTGTGTTTGCCTCTTTGTTGGCGGTTAGTAAAAAGTCCCAGATGATTCAAGACTGAGCACATTCTTTATGCATCTGTTATGCATAACTGTGCATGCCTCCCAAGATGATGTTCACACCGAAATAGGTGATAATCACGCTTAGGAAGGCGAGAATGCCATAGATGTGGAAAACCATCGGGTTCCGGAACGCCTTCCAAATGGTGTTGTGAAGTGGGGCGGCATAGACCAATAGTGTGATGAGCGCCCACACTTCCTTTGGGTCCCATGACCAGTAGTTGCCCCAAGAGATGTTGGCCCATACGGCGCCGATGAAAATCCCTATGGCCAGCAGCGCCACTGCCGGATACAGCAGAAGCGTACTGATGCCCTGCAACCGCTCCAAATACGCATGGTTGTTGGGCTGCGTGAAACGGACAATGACAGCGCTGACACCATTTAGCATCACAAAGAACAGCAGGGCATAGGCAATCATGATTATCGTGACATGCAAGCTCAGCAATGGGGATGTGAGCACCGGCATCAGGTGGGTGATGGGCGGATTGGAACCGCTGATCATCTGCACCAGCAGCACAAATCCGGTCATGAGCAGGCCGGCAGGCAGGGCCATCTCATATTTCCGCATTAAGAGCAGGGTGATGACACAGATGCTCAGCGCCAGCAAGTTCATGGAGTCGAAACTGCCGGCCATGGGCACATGCCCGCCCGCAATCCAGCGCAAGATGAACAAGGTGGCTAAAAAGACGCCTAACAGGGTCATCCACACCGCAGCGACAGTACGCATCGGTTTGTAGAGTTTTCGGCCTTTCCCGATGCAGATTAAGGCGGCAGCGAAGCAAACCAGTCCCAATGTGATGTTGAGCATGGCCAGACACTTGCCCGTTGTGAGTTTGTTGTATAGCCGCTCGGCACGATATTGTGCCTTGGACTGCACATGGCCGAGAGCGTATTTCTCCTGATATATTCTGGTTTTTTCAAAGACTTCGTCCAAGGCCTTGAAATCACCCTTGATCACATATTCCTGACATAGACTCAGTTGCTTGCGGATGAAGAGGTATTCGTTGTCGGAAATGTCCAAGGGAAGCGCATCGTTTTGCGAGTACCAGGTGATTTCCTTCAAACTGTCGGCGTGAGGGAACATCTTGAGCAACTGGCCGTTGCGCATCATGCTGATGAGTTGGTGTTTTTCATCCGCCGCACGGTACTTTTTCCGCTTGGGATCGCCCATGGGAATGGATTTTACAACATCCTCAAGTTTGTATTTCCCGTAAATGTCCGTAAAATCGGTTAATCGCGCATACTTGCTGTCGATGCCGAGATCATTCCGCACATAATCGCCTTTGATTTTGAGCATGGGTTCGTTTTTCCATTCGTCAAAATAGAACAGCCATCCGCTGAACACTTGTTCTGGCGTATATCCGCGATAGGTGGCGTTTCCGCAGAGTTTGGTGGTGAAATCTTTTGCCAGCGTTTGCAACGGGCACACACGGCCTTTGTACATCACATACATTTGTCCCATTTTGTCGGCGCTCTCACGGGGCAGGGTGGTAGGTTTGTTGCCGGCGAGGGCGGGAGTGGCGGTTCCCAATGTGAGGAGGACAATAAGCAAAACGGCTTTGTCTGATACTTTTCGCAGCACCGTTCGGAATTGTCCGTTAGGATCAAAAAACAACCCGATTAAGGCGATAAACAGCAGGAAGTATCCCGTGTATGTAACGCCTGTGCCCCAAGGGTCGTGCGCCACCGACAGCACAGAGTTGCCTTCCTCATCGTAGTCGCTTTGATAGAAGCGGTAGTGGCGGTGCTTCAGAATGTGGTTCATGGAGATTTTGGCATTTGTGTTTTCCCCATCGTCGTGGATTTGAAGATAACTCACAAAATCCATTGGAGAATGGGTGCCGGGATAGGTTTCCACCTCAAAGCGGTCGAGAGTGAGGGAGAAAGGCAGTGCCACCTCTTTGCTGTTGCCGTCTTTCTCGATGGTGAAACGGTTGGCGGGTGTGTCCGGTCGCAAGGTCATTTCACCGTGCTGGCCGGTGAGCATGGTGAGCAGGGCGCCAAGCAGGATCAGCAAAACTGAGGTGTGCAAGGCAAAGACCACAGGACGTTGCCATAATTTCCGAAGCAGCATCATGATTATCAAACCGGCGGCGGCTAATCCCCATAACCCCACAAACCACCAGGCGCCATACACATGGCTCAATGCGTATTCGGAGCCGTGGGATTTTTCGACCACAGTTCCTGCAGCCATAACAACAATCAGGGTGATAAATAAGACAGACAAGAAGTGACGTGTGTGTTTCATTGTATTGGTTTAAAATGAAATGTAGGGACATATGGATTTATGCCCCTACAAAAATATAAAATTAAATGGCATTGATGAATTGAACGATAGCATCGCGGTCAGATTTGCTGAGGTTGCGGAATTTCTCAACCGATTTGCGGGCATCGCTTTGTGAGTTGCCATGCCACATGATGGCTTCGATGACATTGCGCGCGCGGCAGTCGTGCAGGCGGTCGCTGGCTCCGGTGCAGATGGCGGAGAGTCCGCGGCCCCAGAGAGGCGTGGTCCTGCACCAGCCCGTGCGAATGTCGTTCACCATGCACAAACGGTGCTGCACCATGTCGGTGTAAGGCCAGATCTTCTGGTTCGGGTAGCGCGGCAGACGCTGGTCACCCGTAGTGAAGAATCCGTTGGGGTCTGTGAAGCGGTCGGGACCGGTGGTCCAACTGGGACGGTGGCAGGTGGCGCATCCAATCTCGCGGAAGAGTTTGCGCCCGCGCTGGATGGTGGTGTCCTTCAGGTTGCGCGCTGCGGGCACGGCCAAACCTCGGTGCCAAATCATAAGGTTGGCATAGTCGTCATTGCTCATCTCAACGGGTAGGTTACGGCTGGTCAGGTAGTTGAATATGTCCGTTTCAGGGTCTCCTGTAATGTTGAATTCGGGATAATAGGTGTAGAAATCGGCTTGCACATCAGGGTCTTGTGAGGCAATGCGCGCATAAGTGGTTGTCATGTAGTGGTAACGGCGGTCTCCTCTCGTCACATTGGTGATGTTCCAGATGGCGTTGGCACCGGGCCCGTCTTGCAGCGGACCACGCGAACAGGCGTATGTGAAGCGTTTGGGATGGTTCGTGTTACCGTAAAGTCCTGTCGGTGCCCAGTCGTTACCTGCCCACATAGCTGGATTCAGCCGCACGCCAGCATTGTATTCGCGCTGATATTGGGCTTTCAGGGAATCATCCGGGATGGCGTCCAACAGTCCGGTGCCGTAGATGCCTATAGTGGACTCCAAGCGTACAATCTCACTTCCGTAAGGGATTTGCGTGCCGTTAGACTCCAGAGGCACATAGTACGCGGATGCTGGAATATGCACTTCGGGATAAATCAGACTGTAGGTCTCGCCATCGGGGAAACGATTGCCCCATTCATCCGTGTAGTCCAACCAGCTGATTTGGATTTGGGATTCGTCAATGGGGGCTTTGAATGGTCTGACGGCCTTCGTTTGCGGCATACCCGTCAGAGAGGATATGTAGTTGTCGTTCTGGTCGGTGACCACAAGCAGGTACCCGTTGCCCCAGTCGGAAGCGGAATACCGTTCCATGCGCTTGCCATGACCATAACCAGGATGGCATGCGATACAGGAACTCCGGATGTAGAGAGGTCCGAGACCATTGAACGGCGGAGTGTTCCAAGTGAAGTCACGCTCGAACAGGTATTCGCCGTATTTGAATGCGGCAATGTCGTTCACGGCAGGAGCCGGGTCCTCGTAGGCGGAGGAGGAACTGTTGAATGTGGTGCCGAGTTTGCCGCCAGCGTAGGTTTCTTCCTCAAGCCACGACAAATCTGTTTCTGTCTCCCGGTGACATCCGTCAAGGATAATGTCGGCTGTCAAAAAACAGGAGACCAGCATGATGGTTGAAAATAGTTTTTTCATAGCAATTGTTATAGAAGTTTGTGAATTATTTCTCATTTTGACGAAGTTCGGTGTTCACTTCGGAAAGAATATCATCCAATGCTTGGCAGGCCAGAATGGCTTCTTCGTTTGCCGGGTTGCTGTAGTTTTTCACGAAAGGTCTGGGCATGGCGTTGATTTTGGCCTTGGCGTTGTTGATGGCTTCAATGACACGGGCGTCCAAATCGGCGTTGATTTTCTTCATGTATCCGTGCAAGGAAAGGTCTTCGCTTTGGGAACCTTCAATGCCGCCGTAGTAGGCGTGTTCAATGCTTGTAATATTGTCAAAGAAATCCTCAATGGACTTTTGACTGTATGGGGATTCTATGTAGTGGACATCCTCGCCATAATACGGTTTCCCGATTTTGGAAGTGCCCACCTCGTCGGCTATGGTCTTGCAACCGTCCACAATGGCCATAAGTCCCTGAACAGTGCTGATGTAGGTGCTGCCAGCGGTGCCGGCTTTCTTCAAATTCTGGCCATAACTGAAATTTCCGCCGTTGACAGTGGAGTTCAGTTCCAGCTCTTCAACCTTTCTGCGATGAGAGGCGGCCGCATCGTCGCCAATCCAACTTACCTCCAGCTGGAAGCAACGGTTGCGCAGGTCTCCAGCCACAGCGACGGCATAGGTGATCTGCATGTCTGTGATTTCGGAGGCGCTTCTCACTTGTCCGTTACGGAAGAGGATGTATTCTATGCCGTGGAATCCCAACAGGGAATTGCCCAGTTGCTCGCCGGCAACCACATCACCGTCTTCCCCGCCAAGGGCGGCAATCATGTTCGGACTGTTCATCAGATTGTTGAAGGCATCCTCGTCAAGGGGCCATGAGTCAATGTGCGGGTCAATGCCGAAATCGGAGGCGGCACCGAACAGAAAGGCCTCGCTTTTTTCCCACCATGCACGGGCGGAGAGGAAGGTCTCGCATGCTTTGTTCAAATCGCTTTGTGAACGACTGTTGCGGAACGCCTGTAGCTCCGTGACGAGTTGTTCGCTGTAATTGGCTAGGTTGGTGTAGGTTGGGGCAATGGTGTGATTCACATATTGCTCCAGGATTTGGGCCTGCTTCTCATCAGTGAAATATCCGCCACCATGATTGCAGGATGAGAGAATACATACTACAGCAAATGCTGCTGCCAAGAATAGTGTTAGTCTTTTCATTTTAGTAGGATTTAATAGGAACATTATGAATTTATTTTGATGAATGATGCTTGAAGAATGCCGCCCAGGTGATGCCTACTGCTACCCATGGCTCGTCGTTGTATTGCGGTTTCAGCAGACGGACGCCCGCTTCTGCCTTGACGGTGATTTCGGGTATGGGGCGGTAGTTGATGCCTCCGCTCACGCAGTGACGGTCGCTCCACTGATAGTCGGTGAGCATGGGTGCGGGAATGTATGAGTCGTAATACTCGTAGCGGGCGAAAAGGTAGAGTTTCTGGTTGGCGAGTTTGGCATTGCCCTTGGCGATGCTGAAAAAGTCGAAGCCCACCTCACCTCCGGCGGTCCAGGCCGAGGACCCTACCAGCGTGTGAGGGTAGGGCGACTGGTTGCTGTTGGACAGCGAGGCGTTGTAAGAGGATATCATGGCAGCATCTGCCAGATAACCATACAACCCGTTGCCACGCAAGATGAGCCCGTTGTGCTTGTAACTGAAATCCAATGCGCCAATGGCTACTGTTCCCCTCACATCCTTGTATCGGGTGGTGTGCTCATCCGTGATCACATCGTTCTGGAAGGAGTTGCCGACATAACCGCTGATTCCGATGCGCAATCCGGGTATGCTGTAATTGTCCACACGGGCTGCCACGGCCAGTTTGTTGGCCACCTTGAACTCGTATGGGGAAGCGGAACCGTTGTGTATCCAACCGGACACATCGAACATGCTGGAGTTGAGCCCCGGCATGACCATCACATCGTAGCGCCATCCCTTGATGCGCCCCCAGATTTCAATGCCTGTTTCATGCCATGTGCAGGAAATGATGGTGTTTTCGCCTTCAGGACGATATACGCCGAAGAACTCATTGGGCAGGTGTGCGTTGTTGGTGCCGCCAACGGGCACCACGATGTGACCGGCGCGGATGTTCATCTTCCCGCCCCAAAAAGCTTTTTGCAACCAGAACTGCTCCAGGGCCACCTCTCCGCCGCGCTCAATCTCTTTCTCGAATTCGCCGGTCTCCTCCGCCTCTACATCCACCGCCGATTCCGTGCCCCCGTGCTCAAACTCAATCTCCGCATTGAACGACCAACCGCGCCCGAAATCATAACCCAGCATGAACACGGCATGAGGAAGGTCCACACGCCCATGTCCTTTGGATTCGGCATAACTGGACGCATGGGAGTACCGAAACATGTTGTCGCTGAAAAAATTGTATTTGTAAACGGCTTCGCCATAACCGCCAATGGTAAGCTGCCCGTGACGCTTGGTGCTGTCGTTGGCAATGGTCTCAGTTGATTTTTTTTCGATGTTTTCTTGCGCTTTAACAGGTTGATAGGCAAGGATTAAAAAACTTGAAAGGATAAGTAGGATATGCTTCTTCATGCTTGTTTATTTACTGTGTGCAAAAGTATGCATAGCCCATTCCCTTGGGAATACCCTTTTTTTATGAATTTGCCATAGATTAATAATAAATAATGGCGAGAGCTCGGAACTTATTCATGTCAGCGGGTTTTAAAAAATCAGGAGATATGGGAAACATGCAAGCCCGACAGACGAAATTGTTGTATTTTTGCGGCGTGAAAAACAAGGGCGACATGTTGGAACTTAAGTTACCCTTGATAAATCTTTAGATTTTAGAATTATGGAAAAAAATAACATATCCACTTGGGATTCTTTTTCGGCTGGGGCCAAACAGTTTCTGAACGATGTCGTGTTCCAGTATGTGCCGAAGTTGATAGTGGCTGTCATCGTGCTTTTTGTGGGCTGGAAACTCATCAATCTGCTGAATCGGGTGATGAAACGCGCCTACGACCGGCACAAAGTGGACCCCTCCTTGCAACAGTTCCTGCATTCCGTGATCGATATCATCCTGAAAGTGCTGCTCGTACTGACCGCGATGGGAATCATGGGCATCCAAATGACCTCGTTTATCGCTATTCTGGGTGCTGCAGGTGTGGCCATTGGTATGGGACTGCAGGGCACTTTGCAGAACTTTGCCGGTGGGGTTATCATATTGTTACTCAAGCCGTTCAAAGTCGGCGACTACATAGAGCAGGGCTCCTATGCCGGTTTTGTGGAGGGTATCCAGATTTTCAATACTACATTGCGCACCTACGATGCCCGCAAAATTATCGTTCCGAATACGGAATTGGCCACCAAGTCGCTGGTGAACCATTTCAACCTGCCTCAACGGCGAATCGCTATTCCGATTGGGGTCGCTTACGGCGAGTCCGTGGATAAGGCCAAAGAGGTACTGTTGAAGGTGGCAAACGCCAATCCTCAAGTGCTGCAGGAACCGAAACCGCCTTTTGCCACTTTGGAGAAGTTCGGGGACAGCTCTCTGAATATGACACTTTATGCGTGGACACTGCCCGAGAATTATTGGACCACGCTGTATTCACTCAATGAGGAAGTGTATGCGGCTTTCCGTCGCGAGGGTATAGAAATCCCGTTCAATCAGATGGATGTGCACATTCGGAAAGAGGAATAATGCCGCCCGCTATCGGACAATCAATTTGGCACTCTCACCTTGGGATTTGATGATGTAAATGCCACATGGGAAATCGCTGATATCCAATGTGGTACATTCTTGAATCACCCCTGTTGTTTTTATCAGTTGTCCCGTGATGTTATAGATGAAAACCTCACCGTCGGCGTATATGGTGACGGTATTTTGGGCAGGATTTGGAAATAACAGAAGCGAACTTTCCGTGTTTTCCCAGTTCTCAATGCCGGTTTCTTGTGGGATGGTAATGAGCGCGGTTGCCGTGCTGCACATGCAGTGCCGGCTTGCGTTGAGCGTGATGGTGTATTGCCCGCTGTCGGCATAGGTGTGCGTGATGATGCTGTCGGAAGAGACCAGCGTTTCCCCATCTCCGAAATCCCAAGCCAGTTCACTGGCATGTGTGCTGTTGTTGGTTAGTGTAACGGTTTGGTTGTCAGTGTTTTCTATATCAAATGCAGCTTGTGGTTCAGGGCGCTGCCAGTCGGTAATGTGCTCGTAAACCACCGTGCGCACCGCATCGCGGATGATTTGCGCTGTATTGCTGTCGAGTCCGCTGTCGTAGGTGATGTGGGTGGGATCGTGATGAAACAGCATGACATAAAAGGCGCAGGCGGCGGCATAAGTGCCGGCCAGGGAGGGATGACTGCCGTCTGATTGGTACAATTCGATACTGTTGTGATGAGTCCTCAAATAACGCCAGACGCGTCCAACTGGGCACAACGAGGCGTCATTGGCGGTTGCCATATAGGTGTAACGCAAGCATAACATGCTGTCCATGCCCTCGTATGTGCCTAATACAGGGAAATATACGGCATTGGCGGCGTCGCCGTTCTTGCGTCCCCAAGTCATGTAGAACATGGGCTCTGCGCAGGGATTGTGGGCGTATATGGAATCCACCAGCCGTTGGGCGTATGGGAAAACCTCCGCTTCCACTTGCGCTTGAGGAAATGACGGGTATTGGCTCTGTTCCTGCAAAACCACCGCATCCCAACCGCCTTGGCATATCAGGGTCATGGATTGGTTCGTGCAGTGCTGCATGAAGGTGCATCCCCCCGGAGTGTTGGCGGTGACCGCCAGATTGTCGCCCATGCTTTGCGCGATTTGCGACACCATTTGCGGCAAATTGTTGACTTCCGTATAACTGTTTCCGACAAATAATACCCGTTTGCTAGTTTGAGCGAAGGAGAAACTTAGGCAAAAGAAAAGAAAAACAAAACCCAAGATGAAACGGTTCCTGTTCATAGTCTGTTTTTATAATATTCTTATAATGAGTTGTTTATGAAAATAATCGATACGATGTTCTATCTTACAAATATACAAAAATGAATATTATCAATATTTTATAAAATTAAATAATAATTTTTATTATTTTTGCAAATTATTAATAATAAAACATGGAAACAAAACCAATCATAATATTTGGCCTGCTGGTGTCGGCCCTCTCCGTATGGGTTGATATCTTCAGGTTGGGGAAAAACAACTTTCTTTTATTGCCCTTGTCGCATGAATGGCGCGCGCGGCAAGGGGGATTAAGCGCATGAAACAATTATTAATTAAACAATTAAACAAAATATTCTATGAAAAATAAAATATTGATTATATTTGGTCTGGCTCTTTTCGTCTTCGCCATTACCATGGTTTCCTGCAATAAGGAGGAAGAAAACAAGAGATATGTGCCTGACCATGATTCGGCTCGCATTGATTTCGGTTCTTATTTTCAGGATGCGGAGCGGCGTGCGGATATTTTTTGGCGGGCATGTGATAGGGCTTATCAAACGAACCCGGACCAGTTTATGACGGCATGTGAGATGAACGATTTTGATGGGTTTAAGAGGATAACCCAGTTGGATGATGCCTTTTTTGAGGAGCTCAGGGATGATATTGTGCGGGCGCAGGCCAGGATAGAGCGCGATCATCCGGGCATCACATCAAAATACATGGAAACCTCTTGCTCCGAATGCTCCGGAAAGGTACTCCAGAAGGTCGGCCGTTATGTGCAGACCCATAATGGACAATCGGCGCTTGTGGATAAACTGGAACCGGCCGACTGTTGGTTCATCTGCTCTATGGCCTGCATGTCCACACTGGAACTGTTTGTCCCATGCGTGTTGACATGCGTCAAAATGTGCAATGTGTACTTTAATCTCTGGTTTTTATGAAAAATGTTTTGTTCCTGTTCATTCTGTTGGCAGTGCTCTCTGCCAACAGAATGTTCTCACAAAATATGTTTGAGGGGAAACTGATCTATGTGCAAGAGATGGATAAAGGACTTGTTTCTGAAACGCAAATTATGGAATATCACAAGAATGGGAATGTGCTGACGGTGATGCCGGATATGAAACTCAAACTGTTGTACAGACAGGATTTGGGGAAACTTGTTTCGATACAAGATATGGCTGGAACGCCTGTCATTACGCAAAAGAATTTGGAGAAGACAGATACGGTGGAACTTGAGTTCGCTGATGGGTTGGAGCAAAAAGGAGTGTTCAACTGTGTGCGCGTGACGAGTATGACGCAATCCAATATGATGAGAGGGGTGAACAGGAGTTTGGTGGACACCTCGTATCGTATTCCATATAATTATGGGGCGTATTTGAACATTCCGCATGGTTTGCTTGTGGAAATGGAGTCGGAAGCGGAGGTGAAAGGCATGAAGATAAAGGTTCGCAAACGACTGATAGAGGTTGTGGAAGGCGAAGTGGACCCATTGCTCTTCGCACTGCCGGAGGAGGAAGGCGCGGTCTTGGTGAGGTTGGATGAGGACGGGCGATTGCTTATAACGGGTCGTGACAGTTTGAAAATGGCAAAGATGGTGTCCTCGAATAGCTCAGGAAAGGTACAGGAATTATTTGATGATAAGCAATTTGTGAAAAGAGTGGGGAAGGGGACTGTGTTGTTGGATTTCGGTGCGAGATGGTGTGTGCCTTGCCGTCAGATGGATCCAGTGATGGAAAGTTTGGCGGTAAAAAACAATAAAAAATGTCATGTGCTGAAAATTGATATCGACCAGTGCCCCAAAACTGCGGAAATGTTCCATGTCACAACGGTTCCAACGGTTGTCTTGTTGTCGAATGGGCTTGAGATAGCCCGATTTACGGGTGGCGGACATACAGAGGCGGAGATTTGGCGGTGGGTGCGCGACAAAATAAATGGGAAATAATCTTTTTATTAATTAATATAACCAATGCCAAAACAAAATTCATCAAAAGTTCAATCTGTCTTGGTCTCAGACCTCCAAGATTTGTTCCCCATAGAGAAAATGATATATGAGATTCGGGGGAGGCAAGAAATGTTAGACAGGGATTTAGCAATGTTGTATGGCGTAGAAACAAGGCGTCTTAACGAACAAGTTCGCCGTAATATTGAACGGTTTCCGGAAGATTTTATGTTCCAGTTAAATCAAAATGAATTAAACAATTGGATATCGCAATTTGCGACATCCAATTCTATTGTTATGGGAATGAGAAAGCATCCTTATGTAACTACAGAACAGTTGGTAAGCAAAATGTAATAGGTGGAGGAAGGGTGTCTTATTTCTAAGATTTCGCTGGCTTTTACTGTTGTTTTGTCAAGGAAAAGTTCAATATTCAGAATGACTTTGTACTAAAAAAAAACGATCGTCACGAAATGACATTGCCAAAATGTCATATTTTTCAAATTTTCTCTTCAAGCGGTTCGTACGGAATATTTTTTTAGTTTTGCACTTTTGATTGTGTGTTGGGCTTGGGTGGTTGGGAATTGGTCTTTGAAAATATTTAATCTTTTATATTCTATGAAAAAACTTTTTATCGCAATTGCTTTACTGACACTAATTTGTGGCTGTATGAAGAAACAAGATCAAAACAATGAGAAAATTATCGGCAAGCCCGAAATTCAGGTCCAGGACGGCCGTTTCACCCCCGAGGTGATGTGGGCGTTGGGTAAGATGGGCGAGAAATCTGTCTCCCCCGACGGCAAACAAATCGCCTACACGGTTACTTACTATGGCATGAACGAGAACAAGGGCAATGCCGAAATCTACCTGATTCCCGCTGAAGGCGGCGAAGCCAGCCAACTCACCACGACGGCTGCTAGCGAATTCAACTTGGTTTGGAAAGACAACAAAACGCTGCTTTTCTGCCGCGACAATGACATCCTTTCCATGGATGTGAAATCCAAAAAAGAGAAGAAACTCGGCACCGTGGAAAGCGGAATTGAGGGTTTCAAACTCGCTCCCGACGGCAAGTCTATAGTTTATATCACCACCAAACCCGTGGTGCGTCCCCAACATCTTGACAAACTCTATGCCGGTCTCGACAAAACCACCGGCCGCATCAATGAGGACCTGATGTACCGCCATTGGGACAACTGGGTGGACGAGTATCCGCAAATCTTCTTGGCCCCTTTTAATGGCAAAAAGGTTGACATTGAGCATTCTACAGCCATCATCGACGGCGTGTTCGAGTGCCCGATGCGTCCATGGGGCGGCGTGGAACAGTACAACTACAGTCCCGACAGCAAAACCATTGCATACACCTGCCGCAAGAAAACCGGCGCTGAATACGCCCATTCCACCAATAGCGACATTTTCCTGTATGACATTGAGAAAAAGACCACCAAGAATATCAGCGAGGGTATTATGGGCTACGATCAGAATCCGGTGTTCAGTCACGACGGCAAGATGATTGCCTGGGAGAGCATGGAGCGAGACGGCTACGAGAGCGACAAACTCCGCCTGATGGTGATGGACCTTGCCACCGGCAAGCGCACGGATATGTCTGAGAACTTCGACTATAACTTCACCGGCATCAGCTGGACGGATGATGATAAGGAGATTTTGGGCGTGGTGAACTTTGGTACAGACCAAATTTTTGCCTGCAACCTTGCCACCAAAGAATTCCGCCAGATTTCGTATGGTTACCACGATGTGCATGGCTTTGAGCTGGTGAACGGCAAACTCTACGCAGACCAAGTATCCATGCAGTATCCCGCTGAAATTTTCGTCTATAACTTGAACGACAACAAGGCCGAAGGCAAGAAATTGTCCACCATCAACGACGATGTGCTCTCACAGGTGCGTATGGGCAAAGTGGAAGAGCATTGGATTACGACGGTTGACGGCAAGAAAATGCTCACATGGCTGATTTATCCCTACAACTACGATAGCACGAAAGTGTATCCTGCCCTGCTTTATTGCGAAGGTGGTCCTCAATCGGAGGTGGGACAGTTCTGGAGCACGCGCTGGAATTTCATGGTGATGAGCGGTGGCGAATACTTCATCATCGCACCCAACCGCCGCGGCACTATCGGCTTCGGCACTGAATGGACCGAGGAAATCAGCGGCGACTACGGCGGTCTTTGCATGCAGGACTACATGACCGCTGCCGATCACTTTGCTGACAGCGTGAAACAGATAGACAAAGAGCGTCTTGGCGCTTGCGGTGCCAGTTTCGGCGGCTATAGCGTCTATTGGCTCGCTGGTCACAACCATGATGTGCCTGGCTACAAGGACGGCCGTCGCTTCAAAGTGCTGCTCGCCCACAACGGCATGTTCAATTTCGATCAGCAATATCTTGAAACCGAGGAACTCTGGTTCGACAACTGGGACCTTGGTGGACCGTATTGGGATTGGGACAACCCGCAGGTGAAGAAGAGTTATGCTTGCTCACCGCATCTGTATGTTGATAAATGGAACACCCCTATCTGTGTTATTCACAGCGAGTTCGACTTCCGTATTGTGGCTTCCCAGGGCATGGCCGCCTATAACGCCGCCAAGATGCGCGGATTGGATGCCCGCTACCTCTACTTCCCGGATGAGACACACTGGGTGCTCAAACCGCAAAACAGTCTGCTCTGGCACCGCAACTTCTTGGATTGGTTTGATATCCACCTGAAATAGCGGAGTTTAGGTAAAAAAATTAGATTGATAATACTGTTTTATGAATTGGGCCGGAGGGAGTTTTCTTTCTCCGGCTCTGCATGTACAGCCACATGGGTTTCCTCACCGTAGCGCCGCCGCAGTAACTGTTCCACTTCGGAAGCCTTGTCGTGAGCTTCGTTAAGCGTGATGCCGCCGTCCATTCGGATGTGGAGTTCAATGGCGTAGTGGTTGCCGATGCGGCGTGTCTTCAGATTGTGCGGGTCAGAGACGCCAGGCACATTCGCGACCAGTTCCAGAATTTCATTCTCCACACTATCGGGCAGCGACTGTTCCATCAGGTCGCCAAAACCATTCTTGAGCAAATCGAAAGCCACTTTGATGATGAAAGCGCCTACCACCACGGAGGCAATGGGGTCGAGGATGGTCCAACGAGGTCCCATGAATACCGCACCGCCAATGCCCACCGCTGTGCCGATGGAAGACAGTGCGTCGCTGCGATGATGCCAGGCGTTGGCCTCCACTGCCTTCGAGTTCAGTTTCCGGGCTTTGATGATGGAGTAGCGATAAACTGCTTCTTTCATCACGATGGACAGGATAGCGGCCCAGAAGGCGATCATTTCCGGTGCTTCAAGCGACTCCCCATTCGCCCAAGCGGCGATTTTTAGCGCGCCCTTGACCACAATTCCGATGGCAACAGCCATAAGAGCAACCCCGATGAGGGTGAGCGCCAATGTCTCAAACTTTCCGTGGCCATAATCGTGTGTCTGGTCTTTTGGTTTGTTGCTGATTTTGACAAAAACCAGCACGATGATGTCTGTCACAAAATCGGAAAGAGAATGCACGGCATCGGCAATCATGGCCGAACTGCGTCCCAAAATGCCGGCTAAAAACTTGAGTAGCAGTAGAATGATGTTTACTACGCTGCCCACGAGTGTCACCTTATAGATTTCTTTTTCCCGTTTCATTTCAACCAAACTCCACTTGTTAAAATAAGATCTGTTCCACTATCATTCTCTAGCATTGTACTTATCGTCCCACTATCACTTTCGTTACGGCACCATTGTCTTCCTTGACAAAATAAACGCCATCGGGAAGATGATGCAAATCCAGCTGTGATGTGCCCGGCTGGAGCTCGTGTTGAGCTACCACATGTCCCTGGGCATCCATCACTGTGACCGTCGTGTATTGGTCCGCTTCGATGAAAAGAGGTCCGCTGGTTGGATTGGGCCACAATTTAAACCGCTTCATTTCAAGGTCGTTGAACCCTGTATAACTATCATTTCCTTTGAAGAAATTGTAAATAAACGTTTTGTATCCTATGTCATATTCTCGGTCGCTGTTATACCAACTGTGCGTGCCGCCTAATACTTTTAAGTGCTGAAGCTCTGTGCCGCAGTTATAGGTGTATCTGACGAAACGAAGACCGTCGTTTTGCAGGTCCGGTAGTGTGTCGATGTCGGGTTCGCCATAGCATCCGTTGGCGGTTTGCCAGTATAGGAGAATATCCTCCACGCCGAGTCCGAGTGTCATGTAGAAGGTGGAGGAACTGCCATCGTACCCCACGACATTGTCGTTTGTGCCATGAATATGGAGCATCCGAACTGGGACAGATGGTGTTTGTGCGGCCATGGCGTTGGTGATCAGTCCGCTCACAGGCGCGCAGGCGGTGATGCGGTCGCCGTGCTCAATGGCCATCCGGTGTGTCATGAATCCGCCCATGGAGAAACCCGTGAAGAAGACACTGTCGGGGTCCAACTGATACTGCATGGTTAGTGAGTCGAGTAACGCCATCAGGAACCCGGAGTCGTCGATGCTGCTACTCATCAGTGCGGCGTTCCACATGGCGCCAGCACCTTGGTTGATGGCTTGTGGGGAAACGATGGCCCAGCCATAATCGTTGGCTAATTGGCTGAAATTGAACTCTTGGTCACAGCGCGTGATGTTGTCTCCCAGTCCGTGCAGGAAGAATATCACCGGAACGCTTCCTTCATGCTCCGCAGGCATGCGTATGATAAACTCGCGATCACTGTTTTGCCATGTGAAGTGCTGGATTTGTGCGGATATGCTGAGTGTGCAAATAACCGTCAATATGATGCTGAGTGTCAATACTTTTTTCATAATGGTTTTTTATTGCAAAAATACATAAAAGATAGAAATTTCGTAAATTTGCAACCGTTTTTTTATAAACCCATCTGCAATGAAGAAAATATCCTTTTTGATTCTGCTTCTGTTTATATGTTATGGCATGAATGCCATCGCTCAAAACAACTCTATGGCGCCTGCCATGCCTTCGGATGCGCTGACATTGAGAAGCCCTGACGGGCAACTGTCGTTGAAATTCGCTGTGGTGGACGGCTGTCCCCAATATTCACTCGATCGTGCCGGGAAACCGGTGGTGCTGCCATCCCGCATGGGCTTCACATTGGAATGGCGCGACGATTTGGCGCATGCTTTCGTGCTCAAAGACAAGACCTACAGTTCCTTTGATGAGACTTGGGAGCCCGTTTGGGGTGAGGAGTCCCAAATCCGCAACCACTACAACGAGATGCTCGTGACGATTGAGCAACCCATCGGTTCCGTGGAAAGTATGGACCATTCCACGGAAAAGAAACCCACCGTGATGCAAATCCGTTTCCGCCTCTATGATGACGGATTAGGTTTCCGTTACGAATTCCCGATGGAAAACGCGTTGGTCTGCTTCTGGTTTAAGGAGGAACTGACGGAGTTCGCTATGGCTGGTGACCATACCGCATGGTGGATTCCGGGGGATTACGACACGCAGGAATACAACTATACGGAGTCAAAGTTGTCGGAAATCCGTGATTTATGGGAAGCGGGACATAAAGATGGTGGATGGCCCTGGACGGCCTTCTCGAAAACAGGTGTGCAGACTGCTTTGCAGATGAAGACGGACGACGGGCTGTACATCAACATCCATGAGGCCGCCACGCTCGACTATCCGACCATGCACTTGGAGTTTTTGGATTCTTTATCCGTTAATCCATGGGACAACATACCCCCATTCTCCCACCAACAGCCAACAGTTAACGGTCAAAGGCCAAAAAAACACACTTTCCGTGCGTGGCTCTGTCCAGATGCCACGGGTTATAAGGGTCGCATGCAAGCGCCCTGTCACACGCCTTGGCGCACGGTGATGGTTTGCGAGAAAGCCACCGACGTGCTCGCCTCGCGCCTTATCCTCAATCTCAACGAGCCATGCGCTTTGGAAGATGTTTCCTGGATTCACCCTGTGAAATATATGGGTGTTTGGTGGGAGATGATCTCCGGCAAGAGCACATGGAGCTACACCAACGACTTCCCTTCTGTGAAATTGGGGCAGACCGATTACGAACATGCCAAACCCAACGGTACGCATGGGGCAAACAATGCCAATGTGCGCCGCTATATAGACTTTGCCGCCGCTCACGGCTTCGACGGACTGCTCATCGAAGGGTGGAACATCGGTTGGGAGGACTGGTACGGCAAGCAGAAGGAGTTTGTCTTCGATTTTCTAACGCCATATCCTGATTTTGATCTGCCTGCTCTGAACAAATATGCCCACGAGAAAGGCATCCGGTTGATTATGCACCATGAGAGTTCCGCTTCCACCGTGAATTACGAGCGCTGGATGGAGAAGGCATACACGCTGATGAACCAGTATGGTTATGATGCCGTGAAGGGCGGTTATGTGGGTACAATAATTCCGTTTGGCGAGGGGCACTACAGCCAGCCCATCAACAACCACTATCATTATGCCATTGTGGAGGCGGCCAAACACCATATTATGGTCAATTCACATGAGGCGGTGCGTCCTACGGGTTTGTGCCGCACATGGCCCAACATGATTGGCAACGAGAGTGCGATGGGTACGGAGTTCCGCGAGCGCATCAATCCCGGACACACCACCATTCTGCCATTCACGCGGCTGCAGGGAGGTCCGATGGACTACACGCCTGGTATTTTCGAGACCGACATGGGCAAGATTGTGCCATGGGGCAAACCGATGAAGACTACTATTTGCAACCAGCTGGGCTTGTATGTTACCTTCTACTCGCCGTTGCAGATGGCTGCCGATTTCCCCGAACATTACGAACCCTTTTTGGACGCTTTCCAGTTCATCAAGGATGTGGCTGTTGATTGGGACAAGAGTTTGTACTTGGAGGCCGAACCTGGTGCGTATATCGTGACGGCGCGTCATCCGAAAGCCGCCACTCTGAACAAGGCGGCCGATGGTGTCGGACAATTGCCTGATGGCAAAAAGGGTGTTATTTCCAACGCTACGCGGTTTGTGTATGCCATCCCGGATTCCATAGAAACGAAAGCTATTTCATCTTTGTCACACCCCCGTGATGTGTGGTATGTGGGCGGTATTACCGACGAAAACGCCCGCGAGGTTACGGTGAAGTTGGATTTCCTGAAACCGGGCGTAACCTATGAAGCCACCATTTATGCGGATGCCAAGGATGCCAGCGGTATGCCCGGCGACGGATACAATCCGCAGGCATACACTATTACAAAGAAAAAAGTCACCGCGAAGAGCGCATTGAAGTTGCGTATGGCCCCGTGCGGGGGCTTTGCGGTGTCGCTGCGGGAGAAATGATAATCTGTTTGGAATTGCTGCTAAAACAATATAATCTATGAAAGAAACGAATGCTAATCCGGAACAACCAAAAGTAGAATCTTTATATCAAGCCATACTCCAACAACAAGACGCCGAAAAAGCCCAGCATCTTAGCCGTTTTTTTAAAACAGGCAAGGGTGAATACGGCGAAGGTGACAAATTTCTGGGAATCAAGGTGCCCGATGTGCGTGCCACGGTAAAACGGTGCTGGTCATCGGTTTCCTTTGATGAGTTGGAAACATGCCTCACCTCCGAATATCATGAGATGCGACTTGCGGCCTTGCTCACCTTGGTGCAGTTTTACAAATCTTCCCAGAACCTCGGTGGGCTGCAACAAATCTGTATTAATTTCTATTTGTCTCATATTGAATATGTTAACAATTGGGATTTGGTGGATTTGTCATGCTATGAATTGTTGGGTAATTGGTTGCTCGATAAAGACAGGGGAATATTGTACGATATGGTGCGTAAAGGTCGCACCATCTGGGAACAGCGTATTGGAATTGTGAGCACGATGCAGTTTGTGCGACATGGGGAGTTGGACGACACATACGCTTTGGCGGAATTGTTTCTGGAGAAGCCTGCCCCTCTGCATGACCTGTTGCAGAAAGCGGTGGGCTGGCTGCTGCGCGAGGCGGGCAAGCGGGACGCACATCGTTTGAAGGAATGGTTGGGCCGACGCTGTCAGACAATGCCCCGCACGATGCTCCGCTATGCCATTGAGAAGTTTTCGGAAGAAGAACGGAAACAACTAATGAAGAAGTAGTTGTGATTTTATGGGGCCGCTTTCGTACACCGATCCTGCGGTGTCTCCTGATTCTGCTCCTAACATGATTTTGGATATAATGTCAATAATGATTTTAGATAAAGTGAATCAAGAACTTGTGGATTATGTGGAACGGAATATTATTCCGTTGTACGACCATTTTGATAAGGCGCACAGGCGTGACCATGTGCAGATGGTGATCAGGCAGAGCATGGAATTGGCTGGGCAGATGGAGGTGGATGCGGACATGGTGTATGCTATCGCCGCCTATCATGATGTGGGACTTTGTGAGGGGCGGGAACGGCATCATATAGTGTCGGGGCAGATGCTGCTTGCGGATGATGAACTTCGGAAGTGGTTTACAAACAGTCAATTACAAACAATGGCAGAGGCGGTGGAAGACCATCGCGCCTCTTCTGACCATGCTCCTCGATCACTCTATGGCCGTATAGTGGCGGAAGCAGACCGTTTTATAGACCCTGTCACTATCATTCGCCGTACCGTGCAGTACGGATTGGAACACTATCCTGAATTGGATAAGGAGGCACATTTTGAGCGGACTCTGCAGCACCTTCATGAGAAATATGGTCGTAATGGCTATCTGCATCTCTGGTTCGACAATTCGTCCAATGCGGAGCGACTTGAGCAGTTGCGTCAAATGATGGAAGATGAGAAATTATTACGAGAAATATTTGAAAAACAATATGTTATGCGAAATGTTGACCGTATTGGGCAGATGGAACAGCGGCTTGACCGAGTGGTTGCAGTCATTTTGGAAATGAAAAATGCTTTGGCAGACTTTGATGCTATACAGGAAGATGTTCGTGCATTGGATGACTACTTGGGCAGTGACGATTGGAAATCGGATCTGGCCGCAGAAGAGGGTGGGTTGCTTCCGTCCGACTTGAAATGCGGAGTGCTCAGTGAGGATGGTATCTGGAATGCGCTGGAAGAGTATCGTGAAATGAAGGACCAGATAAAAAATGAGAACGAATCCGATTGAGAGACAATAGGCGTGTCTTGTACTTTATCACCGTTAAAAACAGCCCATTATGAAAAAATACCGAACCTCTATTCTCCTGTTCGCCATTTTCGAGGTCATTGCCGTATCGCTTTGGCTCTCAACAGGAAATCTCTTCTTTCTGTTGAACTTTTCCTACATCGGCATCTGCCTCGGCGTTGGGGGAATATTGATGGCAGCGGGTTGGAAACACGCCCGCGAGTTCGTGCAGTTCACCGTAGGCAGCTACATTCTGGTGTTCCTCGGCCTTATCTGTCGCGAGAACATGCAGATGGAGGGATTCTGGTACTATCTGCTCTCCGGGGTTGTCGGGGCGGGGGTGCTGCACTACCTCATCGCCAAGATCTTCGGGCCGCTGCTGTTCGGGCGCGGCTGGTGCGGGTTCGCCTGCTGGACTGCGATGATCCTCGACCTGCTGCCCTACAAGCAGCCCGCAAAACCACGGAAATCTTTCGGATGGGTGCGCTATGTGATGTTCGCGCTGTCGCTCGCCGTTGTCATCCTGCTGATGTGCCTCGGCAAAGCCGACAAAACCACGATGTTCTACCTTTTCGTGGCCGGGAATGTACTCTACTACGCCGTCGGAATCATTCTGGCCGTTGTGCTGAAGGACAACCGCGCCTTCTGCAAGTACATCTGTCCCATCACCGTCTTTCTCAAACCGATGAGCTATTTCTCGTTACTGCGCATCAAGTGCGACGAGGCGAAGTGCATCCATTGCGACAAGTGCCTGAAAGTCTGCCCGATGGAGGTGGAAGTCAACAACAATTCGCGCAAGCGGAAGAACGCCACCGAGTGCATCCTCTGCCAGCAATGCAAGAAGGCGTGTCCAGTGGGGGCGCTGAAATAGTTCTTCCTCGCAGATCTCGCAGAACATCGAAACCCATTTTCTGCGCAAATCAGCGAGTTGTGCGGGAAAACCAGCCTACCGTATCACCTTCGTGAACACTGGCGCTTTGTCTTTCTCCACCGTCACAAAAACTTGGATTTCGTCGGTGGGCATGTCCGGCTTGTCCTCGCGGGGAAGGTTGACGGCGGTGAAGAGGTATTCGGTGCCGTCGGGAAGGTCGCGGGAAGCCACCGTCTTGGCCTTGGCGTGGATCATCGGGTAACCATCGACAGCCGCGTCGAAGATGGCGGCTTCGTCAGCACTTGCCTCGTGCTGGGCAGGGAAGTCCGCCAACTGGACATATTCGCCTTCAAGGAATCCGTTGGCTTTCAGGAAATTGTCAACCTCATTGGGCATCGCTTCCAGACGGGCGGCACGGACTCCGTAGCCAGGCAGGATTTCCGCACCAGGTTCAGCCGTTGCCAAGTCCTTCGCGCTGGACTCCAGACCGCCGCTGCCGAAGGTGCAGAACGGCACGATTTTCTTACCGCTGAGGTCGGCGCCGTTGAGGAAGGTGGTCACCGGCGGCGCGTATGTCCCGAACCACACGGGGAAGCCGAGGAAGACGACGTCGTAGTGGGCGATGTCCGCTTTTACGGGTTGAATCTCGGGGAGGACACCCTGCTCCTGATCCTTCTTGCAACGGTCGATAGTGGCCTGGAAGTCAGGGTCGTAGGGGTCAACCATCGTGATCTCCTCGATGTCGGCACCGAGCTTGTTGGCGATTTCCTGTGCCACGGCCTTGGTGTTGCCGGTCTGGGAGTAGTAGAGGACCAGCATCTTAGGGGCTTCCTCTTTCGGGGACTCTTTCTTAGAACCGCAGGCAACGGCGGTCAGCGTCACGACTGCAAGGAGCAGTATCAGTTTGGTGTTTTTCATACGGTTGTTTTTTGAAATTTAGGCGCGAAAGTACTATTTTTTCTGACAATTCTCCAGTGGACTTCATAAAATGACGTAGAAATTTGCGACTGTTTTAACTAGTCGGTTGTTCAGTTCACAGTTCACTGTTCACTAAACATTATACGAAAAACAAACACACCCCCACCACGCTGATGACGGCGCCGATGACCTCGCGTACCGTCACTTTCTGGTGGAACAGGATGGCCGCCGGGGCGATGATGAGGATGGGCGTGAGGGCGAAGATGGTCTGCGCGATGCCTGCGGAAGTGTACATCGTGGCCAACAGCGACGCGCTTACCCCGATGAACGGCCCGAAGATGGTGGAGGCAAACACGCATCCCATCGCCTTGCGGTCGCGGACGGCACTGCGCAGCTTCGCCAAGCCGTCTTTGCTGAACAGCATCAACGAGAGGAAAAAGCCCGCCAGTCCGATGTAGGCGCGGATGGTGGTGGCGGCGAAGGGCACGCAGATGCTGACCGGCAACGGCAGCAACGCGCCTTCAAAGACCGCATCTTGGGAAATGTTGAGCGCCGTGAGCGCGGCATCGTAGTGTTGGAGTCCCATCTTGCTGAGCACCAGCCCGAAACCTTGGCAGATGCCGGCCATCGCCGCGTAGAAGATGCCCTTGGCGGGCAGTTTGAAACGCAGTCCGTGGTGTGCCGAATCATCGCTTTTCGAGAGAATCGACAAGGCGATACCGCTCAGCGTGACGACCATTCCAAGGATTGCGACCGGGCGCATCTGCTCGCCAAGCAGGAACCGTCCCGTGAGTGCCGCGGTAGGCGCCGAAAGGGTCATAAAGAGTTGCCCGAAGCGCGACCCAATGTGGATGTAGCCCTGCATCAGGCAGTAGTCGCCGATGACGTAGCCGACCACGCCCGAAAGCAGCAGCCAGCCCCATGTGGCACCATCGGCATAGCGCGGGTACGGCACGCCCATCACCAACCAGAGGGTGAGGACGAGGAAACACAGCGACATCGTCATCCGGATTGTGTTGAACGGCAGCGAGCCCATACGCTTCGAACCCACCTCGGCGAAGAGTGCCGTGGCAGTCCACGAAAGGGCAACGAACAACGAAATCAATTCTCCTATGAACATCAACTATTTTTTCGGATTTTTGGAAAAAAGCGTCCTGTCTGGTTGCAATACTTTTCGTATTCCTCACCGAAGTCACGGCGGAGACGTTCTTCTTCTGTTCGGACTTGCACGAGCATGATGGCCACGAAAACGAAGAAAACCACTACCGACTGCCAGGTCCACAAGCAGATGCAACAGCCTATCAGATAGACAAAAATGCCCGTCAGCATCGGGTTGCGACTGAGACGGTAGGGACCATCGGTCATCAGGTGCTTGGTGCGCGGGGCGACCTCGTGGCCGAAGGCGTCCATCGGATTGCCGTCGCCCACGCGGCGCATATAGACGATGGCCCAGGTGCTCAAGAACAGACCATCGATGATACAGAAAATGGCGATTCCCAGCAAGAAAGGCTGCGGCATCTTAAAGGCTGGCATCTTGGAGCAGAGCCACATGACTACGGGAATCAGTACCACAAACAGCACAAAGCCAAGTGCATAACCGAATGTTTCTTTCAATTTGTCCATTATACCATTATTTCTTATTGTTTACAGAATCATCGCCCGAATCCTCCGCGCCACCTCCTCCGGGTGGTCGATTACCAGCTGTCCGTGGTTCATCTTCGGGAAGACCTCCACATGCGCTTCCGGACAGAGCGTGAGCAGATGCTTGGCCTGCGGTTTGGCTACGAAGGCCTCCTTGGTGCCGTGCCAATAGTGGATATCGGCTCCGTGAATAGATTCCAATTTGCTGGTATATACCGACTTGTACCCATCCAACACCGCACGGGTCTTCCCCGACGGATAGACCTTCCTGACCTCATCTAACAGCACATCGAAATAGTGCGAGTGGAACAGCCACCGCCAGAATCCGGTCCAGTGGTAGCAGGTCCAGACATTTAAAGCCTGGTAGTAGCGAAGCGGTCCCACCGTCCACTTGGGCAGCGGCAACAGCGGCGCGGCATCCATAATGGCGTGGCTGATGACGATTTCGTTGCGCTCCAGCATCCGCGAGAGGATTTTCCCGCCCAACGAGAGTCCATAGGCGACATCTAACCGTCCGCCGAAGTTCTCCTGCACATAACGGATAGCCTGTGCCGCCTGGTCATCCACGGAGGTGAATCGCGAGGGCTTCCCGAGCAGGAATCCGTCAACATCCACCGTGACGATGAGGAAATCCTCCTTCAACAGCTCCATCAACGGAAGGAAAATCTCGTGCGAGACTCCCAAGCCGGGAAGCAGGAGGAGGGTTGGATTGTTCGGTTTGCCGTAAATGTGGAAATCCATGGGTGTCGTTAATTGTTTATCTCGGTATAAGTACTATTTTTACAGCAGCATCATCATAAAAGACGGAACGCTTCAGGCGTGCGTGTTGCGGTAGGCTTCCAACCGTTGATTCAGCAAGTCGAAGAGTTCCTGGGTTTCATGGATAAGTCGTGGGTAGGGATGCCCTCTTGAGCGTCGACGAGCATCTTGTTCACTTGTCGAACTGCATTCCCAATGCCACGGGCTTTTTCCAATTTTTGCGCTTCTGTATTTTCATTATAGCGGATTCCTATCAGCTGTTTGGTGATATCCGTGAAGAAGGACTCCTCCACTTCTGAAAAGGGAATCTCCCAACTTTTCAAGCTGTTCATGATTACCTTGTCGTCTGTCACCTCCAAAAACGGTATTTTTTTGTTTTTTTCTTTCCACCATGAAACCGCAAAATAGAGTCCGAAACCCAAACAGAAGAGCCCAATCAACCATGATGTCCATTTGATGTTTCCATGCCTAGCCAGTGTATCCAATATTTGACATAGTCCGGTGACAATAAAACAGATTGCAGCGACAATGTAACCATTTCTAAAAGAATGATAAATTTGGATGCTTTCCATAATATTGAAGGTGTTTTTGTTTACCATTTGGCCATGAATTTCTGGCTATCCACCACGAACCGTTCGTGAAGGCCCTCACCGACAAGGGTTTCACCCTCGAAGCATTTCACGGAGAAGACCAGGCGGCGGCGATCGACGTCGGTGAGTTCGGCCTCGCAGCGGATGGTCGCGCCCACGGGACTGGCTTTCAAGTGCTTGATATTGACGGCGATGCCGACGGTGGTGTTGCCTTCGCCGATTTTGTCGCACACGGCCATCAGGCAGGTTTTCTCCATCAGGGCGATCATCGCGGGGGTGGCGAACACCTCCAATGCGCCGGAACCATAGACCGCGGCGGTGTCTTTGTGCTCCACCACCAACTGCTCGCTGTGGCGGAGACCGGTAAGGTTGTTATAATCTGTCATAGCAGGATATTTTGGGTGCAAAAATATTCTTTTTCCATTATCAATATATTGGCATTGTTGCTTGCCGTAAAAAAAATGTTTGGTCAATAAGAATGTTTTTCACATTTCAAATAATAGTTGTATTTTTGCCTCCAGTTTATATTTCTAGTTGAATCAATAACTTGTAAAATATTATTATGCAAAGAAATATCATCACCATCAACCGCGAATTCGGTTCGGGAGGCGGAGAAATCGCTCGACTAATGGGAGAAAAACTCGGTATGAAAGTGTACGACCGATCCATGTTGAACTGCATTGCGAAGCAATTCGATATGACGGTGGAGAACATAGAGCGGGTGAAGGCCCAGAAGACCAATTGGTGGAGCGACTTCTGTCGTTTCTACAAACAGTTCGGTGCAGCCGCTCATACACCCAACCGACAGGCCGAGGTTACTCCGCTGAGCATCTTCTATGCGGAGGCGCGTGTATTGCGCGAACTGGCCGAAGAGGAGGATTGCATCATTGTAGGCCGCGCCGGTTTCCACATTTTCCGGGACCATCCCAATGCGTTGCATTTGCTTATCAGAGCCAAACGGGACGCCCGCATTGCCCGTATTGCCCAAAAGCAAAATCTATCCCTTGACGAAGCCGCCAAGATTCTTGACAAAGTGGACGAAGCTCGCGACACTTTCGTGAAAAATGTAGCCAACACCTCTCGTTATGATGCCCGTAACTATGACTTCACCTTCAATGTTACCGGCATGCAGATTGAAAAGGTAGCTGACTTTTTGGCAGAAAATATCCGCCATAAAATAGAAATGAGCAAATAGCAGGGTTAAATCTGCTTTCAAGTCATACAATTCAATTCACGACTGCGAAAATCAGATGACACACAGCAAAGGCCGTGGCGATGTGCTGGGGGCATCTACGGCAGTGTCTTTGCGTACCGCCGGTCCACTTCAAACCGACCTTGTTCTTATGAAATGTCCCTCCTGAACGGCGGCAAAGGTCGCGACAACGGCTATGATGACCATTGGCACGACAGATTCCAGAAACACGGTCAATGGAACTCCGATGAAAAGCAGAAGACCAGCCGCTTTGTTGGCGATGGTGTGCGGGAAACGACATTTCTTGTACATCACTATTGCGGAAATCTGGTTGATGACTTTGATGGCGACGATTGCCGCGCCCCAGAACCAAAGCCAATGAGGAAGTGCCAAGATAGGGATCAACTTTATGCAGCAGCAGACCACAAACGCCAAATCTGCAAGACTATCTAACAGCGCTCCTGTTTTGCTTTCGCAGTGGAGTTTCCTTGCCAAGAAGCCATCTACCATATCGCTCAGTCCACAGACGAAATATATTAGCCAAAAGGCAACACCTCCAACATCGGAAAAGAGGAGACCGAGAGCGCCCAAGAACCGGAGGGCTGTTATGAAGTTTGGGAGGTGTTTCATTTGACTATAAAATTCGCGACCAAAAAAATCAGATGATACATGGCAAAGACCGTGGCGAAGAGGATTGCCAGAAGGTTCTTCCGGTCGATGGCGAACAGGATGAACTCGATTATTCATTGTTCCTAATCCACTTTCTCCAGTTCGGGCAGGATGACGGTATCGGAGGCTGCTGTTCCATTATGAAGAAACATACAATAATAAATGGGCAGGTAGGTGACACCCTTCTTCTTTTGCACTGCCCTTTCATTTGAAAACACGATAGCTCGATGGATACCGTAGTCGGGAGTGTTCAGAAATTTTGTCAGAGCGCTGTGCTCTGTGTAATCTTTCCCTGATTTGACCTCCAATGGCAGCACCTCAAGACGCTCGTAGTCGTCTATCAGGAAATCCACTTCTCCTTTTTGTTTGTTGTCGTAGTAGTGAAGGTTAAAACCGTGAGCTTGCAACTCTTGTGCCACCACCGATTCATATACCGTTCCCAAGTTGATGCTCTTGATGTTTTGCAACACCGCATTCACGTTGAGTCCGAAAAGCAAATGGGTCAGCAGCCCCACATCGTTCAAGTAGAATTTGACCAGACGTTTCTGTTCCGATTCAATCAAAGGGAAGTGGGGGTTACTGATGGCTGAGACCATCAATGCCACTCCCGAATTCGCAAGATACTCAAATTCATCGGCATAATCTGAAAAGTCCTTGCCTTTTTTGTCTTCAATCTGCTTATAAACAATTCGTTTCTTTTTGTTTTCCAGTGCGCTGGGAATCAAATCGTAGATGCGCCGGATTTTCAATTTATGCTCCGCATCATATTGTGATGAATCAATGCGGTAGAGTTCGTGGATGTCGTTGTGTACCGATCGTACCCGCGTTATGTTCCTGTCTTCCAGATATTTGTTAATAGCCTCTGGAAGTCCTCCGATAAGCAAGTAGTATTGGAATCGTTTTAGCAACAGGGAGTGCGTGTTTTCATCAAGAGCCTCCTCTTTCAGATAAGAATTGTGAATTTGGTCAATCCACTCCGTACTAATGCCTGTTGCCCACAGGAACTCTTCAAAATCAAGCGGGTACATCTGCTTGATTTCCACGCTGCCGAGCGGCACAGAGGGCGTCTGCGCCAAGGCCACCCCTAACTGCGAACCGCTGGCAATGAAACGATACTTCCCTTCCTGGTTAAGAAATTTGAGCATAGTCAGCAGATGCGGGTAACTCTGTATCTCATCCAAAAAAATCAAAGTATCGGATTTGTTGCCCAAAGGTTTTGAGTAATAGTTGCTTAGCCGAATGTATAAATCATTGGTGGTATGAACTGAAGCGAACACCTGCTCGCCTTCTTTGTCCTCTTTAAGATTAATTTCAACGAAATGAGTGTATAGCTTGGTCCCCACATAGCGAATCAGATACGATTTTCCAATCTGACGGGCGCCGTTCACTAATAAGATTTTGTCCTGCTCTTCTTTCAGGAAATGTTCAATATATTGGGTGAATTTGCGTTTCAACATAGCCGTGATAATTTTACGACCGCAAAGATACTATAATTCTGTGAAATACAATAAAAAAATCACTTATTCCATAAATTTTTCGTTATATTTTGTCACTTATTCCATTTTTATAGATGTGAAAACAACCACTTATTCCTTTTCTATACAAAGTTCACCACCCCGAACACCAGATGGCATACCGCAAACACTGTTGCAAATATCACTGCCGGGAGGTTCTTCCGGTCGATGGCAAACAGGAGGAACGCCAAGCAGGGCGGGACGGTCAGCAGGAGGATGACGATAGGACTCACATTGGCCGTGTAATACAACGCCCATCCAATGTAATAGACTGCGACGCAAAAAATTGTGGCGATAATCTGGGGAGAAAAGCTAAGTTTGCTGCTGCTCTTATGGATGACGAAACAGAGGCACGCGACGGTCAGGACTTGGAACACGGAGCCGATGGCGTCCACCACCGGCGTGGCCGAATCCACACGCAGGATATCGTTCGGTGCGGGAACAGCAAACCAGATGAAGTTGGGGAGCATCACCAGCAGGAAGAGGATCAAGCCCCACGGGTCAAAACCGAAACGGTATTGTTTTAGCAACTTCATAGAGAGAGGATTGTTTGCTGCAGCCGCTCCAGAAACCGCGCGGCATCGCCGCCGTCCATCTGCACGTGGTGGAACTGGAACGAGACGGGCAGCTTGGTTTTGAACCATTCTTTGCGGTATTTGCCCCACATCACCATCGGGTTGAGGAACTTGTCGGTGTATTGGTTGACGATGCATTCGAGCTCTGTCTGGATCATCGCGGAGGTGCCGACAATCATGTAGCCGTCGAGGAAGCTGCTCGCGCACTCCTCCGCCACTTTGGTGGTCAGCGCGATGTAGTCGCGGTTGAACTGTTGAAGGTCGTCGGTGAAGGGGATGTCGCAGGAGTTGATGCCGCCCTTGCGGTTGCGCACCACCACATTGACGGCGATCTGGTCGTAGCGGAACAGCTTGCCGTCCTCGGGCAGCAGGTGCAGTTCCTCCGTCCCGGTGGCCGTCTTCCCGATGCACCAGCACATCAGCGTGTTGAACTTGATGTCGCTCTTCCGGCTGGTTTTCAACAGTTTGGTCACATTCATCGTCTTCACCAGCGTCACCATCGGCATGGGCGCGGTCATCCACATCTCGAAGGCGAAGGCGCGCGGGGTTTCTTTGGGGTTGATTTCGTGTTTCATTGCAATTACAACAATTCTTTATCGTCTTTTTAGTGTTACTATTTCGGCATCCGCGCCATCCTTGCCGTACTCGCTCACAAGGATGTGGTGCTCATCGCAGGCAATGCCGAAACAGCGACCGTCTCCTTTTTCGACCTGATTGCCCCAATAGGTGGCATTATCGTCGAGGAGTTTCACCTTATTGCCGTTGATGACATACTCCATGTTGACGAACGAACCCTGCAGCACGAAAAGATTGTCGATGTGCGGCATGTCCTTGATGCCCAGTGCATTGACTTCATCGATTAGTTGGTGTTTGATGGGCGAGGTGGCGGGTGGGAGCTGGTCGGCGGGCAGTTGCCAACGATTGAGGGTGGGATAATACTGGCGCAGCATCGACTTCAGTTCCTCTTGGGTGAGGTTTTGGCCGGTGCTCTTGTTGTACTCATCCACGAACTGGGCGCAGGACTCCACCATCTCTTCCATTGTCAAGTCGTCGGTGAAGGCGCCGTCCTTGTAGCAGTAGATGCAGTATTCTTCGTTTTGGGTGCCATCGGCGTTGGTGCCGAGGATTTCTGGGGTGAGCGGCATTCCGCAGCTCTGGCATAATTTCTGTTCCATTATTTATTTCTTTTCTCTTTTTTGCTTTAACAGATACTGTTTTGTTGGGTTCAACGCAACATACGGAACTGCTGGTTTTGTTAACAAAGCAGCCAAGCGTAAATTCCCGCCCCAATCAGGCACGGGAGCAGACCGATGAGCATTCCCCAGAGGGATTGCACGAAGTGGTACTTTTTCTGGTGGTAGGCGGCGTCCATGTGCTCGGTGCCGGGGAGTCGCACGGACTTCAGGTTTGCGAAGAGCACCCAGTCGAGGAAGAAGCAGTCGTACCAGTCGATGACAAGCCAAATGCCGTAACTCAGCGCGAACGCTGTCCAGAAGTTGTAGGCACCGGCCAACTTCATCAGTCCGAGCATCACGGCGAGGGTGACGAGCAGCGCACAGCCTTTCTTGAGCAGCACGGTCTTGGTGAAGAACTTCGACGGCACGCGCTCGTGGGTCTTGAAGTACTCCTCCTGGATGTCCTCCGGATAATCGTGAATCCACCATACGGGATTCTTCATGAGTGGAATCAAGATCATGACTGTAAAAATGGTGGTCATGACGAGAGCTTCAATGATGATGATGGTCCAGTTCATAGTAAGTCACTTGTTTATAATTCCTTGTGGATTGTGCAGGTGTTAGAGCTTTACCGTAATCAGAACCACGGCAATGATGGAAATGGCAAGACCAAGATAATTTTTCCAGGTCAGTTTTTCTTTGAAAAGAAGCCAACCGATGAGGGCGGTGAGACAGACAACACCAATGTTGTAAACGGGGAATAAAACCACATTGTCAAAAAAGCGCATAGCGTGAAATACGCAGTATGTGGAGAAAAAGTTGATGACGCCCAGCGCGATACCCCCAACTAAATTCTTATTTTGCCATTTGGTTTTTCCACGGATGAGGTCAGATGCCACCAGGATAATGCCGAACAGCATGGCTATCATGTAGATAAATGCGATCATGAATCCCATGTTGTTGCCGGTGTTGTGTTGCTGGTTGAGTTTCATCAGAATGTCACCGATGCCGGTGCCAAAGAAAATCAATAAGGGAAGTAATAGCTTGGTTCTCTGTGCGTTGTCAGTTGTTTTGCTGTTTCCTCCCAATACTAAAACCAACGCGATTAAGGCCAAAAAGATGCCCGTTGCGACTTTCATGTTCAGATGTTCATGAAAGATGAGCACGCCGGCCAAGGTGGGAAGTACCACTGACAACTTGCTGGAGAGTGAAGTGATGGTGACGCCCGATGATTGGGCTGAGGCCGTCATCAGCAGATAGGTGAAGATGAACCAGAAACCGGTCAACAAAGCCAGACCAAACCATGGTTCATGGACCAATTGGGGAATGGTGTCGTATTTGCCACATATCAGGAATCCGGTGACGGTGGCGAAGACATAGTTCCACATCAGGGCCTGGTGATTGTCCAATTCGAAGCGTTTGAAAAAACGCATGGTGACAAAAACACCGGAAGAAAATATTATGGCTAAAACAAGATAAATCATAAGGGCGAGATAGTCTTCTATAAAAAGTCGTTGCCAACGAATTTAAACAACACTAACGCAACGGGGCCCGATAGAACTCCCAGGTGTCGGAATGGCCATCGCGGTAAATGAAACTCCATTGCAACTTGTCAGCTGTCAGTGCGTCCAGGTGAAATTTGTATTTGTAGTCGATGCTGCCGCCTATGACATCCATGATCTTTTGTGCCAGGGCGGGCTCTTTATCGCCACCTTCCATTACCTCCATACGGAAATTTTCTTTTATGCCCGAGAAGAAGAAATCCTCCCCTTCAAGTTTCCAGCGACTGGGACTGACATAGTTAAACACATAGGTTATCTTGTTGCCATCTGATAGCGTGACCTCATACACCTGCTGGGCGGAATCAAGGGCGGTGCCGTCGGGGTAAAAGTCCATCGTGCCTGTCTCATGCACATCAAAGTGATTCCCATCCAAATCATACTCAAAGGCATGTTTGTAAATGTAGTGGCCTTCCACTTGTGGGGAAGCGTGTTTTTCCACAAAATTTCTTATTATTTTGAAAATCGGCTCGTAACTGTCGAATATGGCATTTTCGTATGTGTCAAAGACAGTATGGTAATACTTGAACGCATCACCTTCCTCATTCTCGAAAAAGATGCAAGGCACATGCCGTTGGGCGAAAGGGTAGTGGTCGCTGTTGCCGGCCAACTCGCCTCTGTTCAAGGACTTGAAGTAGTGTTTTTCGTTGTTGATTTGCTCGAATAGGGCAAAACCGCTCATGCCCTCGTCGCTTACCTCGCAGTACTGTACTGGGTTGTTGTCTCCGATCATGTCAATGTTGAACAAATACTTGATTTGCGTTAGCGGTACGACAGGATTATGCTCCACATAGTATTCCGAACCGCGCAGGTTGGCGTCTTCTCCGGAGAAAGCGATGAAGTACATGTCGTACTCGGGGCGGTTCTGGGCGTAATATTTGGCAAATGTCACGATGGCCGCCGTGCCCGAAGCGTTGTCGTTGGCACCGGCGTAATAGACCTTCTTGCCAAGGTTGCCCAGATGGTCGTAGTGTGCCGTGAAGACATAGCAGCTGTCGTGCCGTTTGCCCTCCACCTTGGCGATGACATTGAAAAGCTCGTAATCCTTCAGGAACTTGTTCTCAATGTTGACGGTGATACTTTTGGCATCCTTCGGGAAGTCGGAGGTGGCCCAGATGACAGGTTTGCCCATGATTTTCTCTCCGTATGCCTTGTAAAACTTCAGCAGCGGTTCCCATGTCTGTATCATTCCCGCGTTGGTGCAACCCTCCTTGCCCCAAATTTTCTGGAAATCTTTGTGGTGCTTGTATGAAAACCAGAAATCGCAGACTACAAAGCAGTCTTTGTATTCGGGCTTGGCCAAATCTGCGAACATCTTTTCGGCGTTGTAGTTGGCCGTGTCCACATAGTAGAGATTGTAAGTGCCGCGCACGCCGGGCGAGTACTCGCGCATGGAGAAATCCACGCCCGCTGTTAGTTTTTTGCCATCAACTGACATTTCCATCTTGCCGGGAAAAGTGTTGATGTCGATGGTGAATTCCTGTCGCCAAAGCTCATCAGCACCTGCAGTTGCAAATTCCCACAACAGGTATTTTCCCGCCTCGTTGGCACCATCGTATGCATAGCCGCGCCCCTGGTATTTGGCGGAGCTCAACTCCTTGACAATCTGTTTGTAATGGTTTATGTCCTGCGCATATAGCGACAAAGAGGCGGTGAATAGCAGCAAAAACAAAGTTTTCTTCATGTTGCTTGTGTTTTCAATTAGAGATTGTTTCGTTGGGTGATGGCCCAGGTGGCGGATGCCGGTGATTTCAGGATGGCTATAATTTTACCACAGGCCAGCCGTAGTCCTGGTAATAATGGATGTCGAGATTGTGGCGTTTGAGGTATTCGCGCAGTTGTTCCTGGCGGACGGCCTCGCGGACATTATCGTTGGAGTGCATGTTCTGATAGATGTCGTAATGCTCTCCGAAGATGCGTTTGGCGCTTGCTTCGTTGCCGGCACCGTCAACGGTCTGCTCGAAACCGGTTACAGTTACTTTGCCGTCCTTTTTGCTTAAGGTCATCACTCCTGAGTGGTTGCCACCCGAAACCGTCTTGAGCGTGTCGCCGGAGCGATTGTACCACATCACCCAGAAATCGCCCCATACGCAGGAGTCGGTTTCGTGTACCATCATCAGTGTGGGCACGCACAACTCGCCTTTCTGATAATGCTCGCCGATTTCCTTGACCAGATATTCGCTGATGGCCTGGCGCACCACTTGCTCCTGTTTGTTGATGGCAATATGGTAGATGCAGTCGGCTTTATGCCCGTCAAAATCAGACATGAGCCATTGACCATTTACCTTTTCCATATAGAGTTGATGCTCTTCGATGTCGCTATTCTTATCAAAAGAGCCGTCCTCCCATTTCTGTCGAACTTTGATGGTGGCTACCGCATGGGTCGGGTCGATGAGTTCCACATTCGAAACCTCATAATCAGCGATAGTGCCGCCATTCCCAGTTACGAAATAGTAAAGCCACTCGTGGTCCATGGCTTCGTGCTCGGGAAGATGATGGAACATGGTGTCGAGCACGGCGTAAAAATCGTCCGTCATGTATGCTTTTGATTTTTCCAGCAGCTGATGGTCTGGGATGTACTGACATAGTTCGAAAGCGCGTTTCTGCAATTTCTTTTCAGAATTGCCGCATCCTGCCATCAGCAAGGCGGCGCACAGGATAAGAATAGTTCTTTTCATAATTCTGCTGTTTTTAGTGTTGTGATGGATAGATATCTTTATTTATTATCTGCTTTTTATCTGTTTAGGTACGGTTGTTTACTTAAACAGCCCATTGAGATGGAAATGGTATATTGCTGTGTATTAGCGCCTTGAAAAACGCCTTGTCCTGTCGGAGCAGAAGCTGAGGATGGCCATGAGCAGGGCGGCGATGCTGACGGCTTGCAAGCGGTAGGTAAACCAGGCGTGCAGGTAACTGTGGTTGGCGACCAGCAAGTACCAGACATAAGGCAGAAGGGCGGTCATCAGCAGGAGCAGCGCTTTGGTGCCCCCTTGCGCGCGGAAGCGCAGCACCATGAGGATGCATAGCAAAATGAGAACTGTCAGCAGCATCGACAGAGGCAGCATGCTGAAATTCTGGGTGACGGCGTCCCAACGGGTGAAATCGCTGGAGGTCATGCGGTACGCCACTTGGTCGGCGGCATCCTGAAGCACGTTGGTTTTCAGAATCCAACTGCCCAGTGCCCATTTGGAGGCGAAGGTGAGGCCGTATCCTGTGCCCCAAAGCGCACCCCATCCCGTGATTTGCAACAAGCTGTCTTTCAGATTTATAGTGGATGACCTTTGCAGGGATATCCAAACCGCCAGCGGCCATCCGAAGGTGAGAAGGGGTGTGGTGAGCAGGTCAAAATAGCAGGTGAGGCAACCGATTATGAAGAGGAGCATGGCGATGTATGCCGGATTGTCATCATGGGGGATGATCAGGATGGAGCAGATGAGAGCCAGGGCGAGTACGGGGAAGAACTGCATGGAAAACTGCATCACAAACCCATAGACGAGGAGCCAGCTGAGCACAAATGCAAGCGTGTTCCAGATACCGGCGCGGGGATAGTAACAGATGACAAAGAAAATCAGCAGCAGCGTGCTCACCGCGAACATCAGCCATTGCAGGTTGGAGTAACTCATGAACGACAGCAGGAAACGGAACAGGAAGGTGTTGCCGTGCCAGTATCGGGGGTATGTGATGGGTTTGATATCCTGTTCGTAGCGTGTGGTTTTGAGCAAGGCGCCCGTGACATCAAAGGGGTTATCGGTACATCCTCTCACGGCGCTCATGGCTGATTTCAAGGGGTGGCTGCGGTCTATGCAGAATATCTGGTTAAGGATGATGGCGTCCGTGAAATTGTCTTGCCGGCACGCCACCTTATCAATCATAGCGTTCGGATAAATCCCGTTTTTGTGGAGTGTGAGGGCGGCTTGGCTGACATGTTTCTGGATGGCGCGGTCGGGCATCCAGCACGAAAGCGTGGCGAACAGCATAAAACTGGCTATCAGCACTACGAAAACCGCAACAAACCGGAACCAGCGTTTTTTCATGACTGTTTGAAATTAATGACTTTCAGTTCGTAATTTTTACGGTCTTTCTTGATGATGACATCCAGGATAAGGCCGGTGAAGAATGACATGATGCCAGTGATGGCCAGGAATCCGGCGCAGAACAGGGTGGGGAAGCGAGGCACCAGTCCGGTTTTGAAGAATTCGACCAGGATTGGGATGAAGAGGATGATGGCGATGAGCAGGAGGACGATGGCGAGTATGCCGAAAAACAGCATCGGTCGGTATTCTTTGAAGAGTGAGAAGATGGTCTTCAGGATTTTGAAGCCGTCTTTGTAGGTGTTCAGTTTTGACTCGCCCTCTTGGCGGTCGGCATATTGGGAGGGAATGGCCTTGACGGTGAACCGTTTGTCAAGGGCATGGATGGTCATTTCGGTCTCGATTTCGAAGTTCTGGGTCATGACGGGGAAGAGTTTCACGAAGGGGCGGCTGAAGGCCCTGTAACCGGTCATGATGTCGCGGATGTCGTTGTTCCAGAAGCGGTTGATGAGGTTGCGCACCAGTTTGTTGCCCATATTGTGGAAGGGGCGTTTGTTCTCTTGGAAGTAGGTGGTGGAGAGGCGGTCGCCGATAGCCATATCGACCTGTTCTTCCAGCACGGCGCGGGCGAGGGCGGGTGCGTCGGCGGGGTTGTAGGTGCCGTCGCCGTCCACCATGATGTAGCAGTCAGCCTCTATTTCGCGGAACATGCGCCGTACCACGTTGCCCTTGCCTTGCAGGGGTTCGCGGCGCACGACGGCCCCGGCTTCGGCGGCCAGTTCCGCGGTGCGGTCGGTGGAGTTGTTGTCATAAACAAAGACGGTGGCCTCCGGTAGCGCCTCCTTGAAGTCGCGCACCACTTGAGCGATAGCGTATTCCTCGTTGTAGCAAGGGATTAGGACGGCGATGCGCGCTTGTTTGTCGATAGTGTCTATATTCATGGCGTAGATGCTTTAAAACGGCACAAAAATACATATTTTTATTAGAAATAATGCGAAAATGCTATTTTTGCAGGGTTAAAATAAAATGAAGATTATGAAAAAGTTATGCATGACACTTTGGGTGTCTCTGGTGGTATTTATTGCCGGAATGAATTTATATGCTCAAGATGGGAAAGGCGGTCGTCCGATTCAGGAATCTGATTTTGAGGAATTTGACTATGCCAAGACGACGAATCTCAATCCGTTTGATTGGTTCAAGGGTGCGGGTCTTTTGTTGGCCAGTGGTGATAAGGAGCATCATAATGCCATGACCATAGGATGGGGTGCGTTGGGAAATGTGTGGGGGTATAATGTGAACACCACCGCCGGCATCCATCACATGTATATAGGCAAGATTTTGAGCGCGCGGAGGAGGTAATCCAACACCTTACGAACAGCTGAGATAATACCCAATAAACAATGGACGACAACAGCAAAATTATGGAGCTGGCTTACGAGGCCGGGGCAATCCTGTTGGAAAACGGGGCGGAAATTTCGCGCGTGGACGAGACTATGCGGCGCATCGCCGGCCACTATGGCGTGGACGATGAGAGTTTCTTTGTGCTCAGCAACGGCATTATGGCCACGGCGAAAGGGTTCGCCCGCAGTAGATTCATCCCCATCAAAGGTGCGAGTCTCGACAAGGTGGTGGCGGTGAACCAGCTCTCCCGAGAGGTTTTCGAGGGCAAGTGCGACCTTGAGCGGCTGGAATCGCGGCTGAAGGCCATCCGCGACTTGCGGCCGAAGCCCGTGTGGGAGCAAATTACGGCCTCGGCATTCGGTAGTGCGGCTTTCTGCATCATCTTCGGCGGCGGCTTTGCCGACAGCATAGCGGCGTTCGTGGCCGGTTTGCTGCTCTGGGTTTATATGCTGTTCGTCGGTTACCGGCATCTCTCACGCATCGCTGGCAACATCACGGGCGGCCTGCTGGCCACCGCACTCTGCGGGGTGATGTACCAGCTGGGACTGGGCACACACCTCAGCAATATGATCATCGGCGCCATCATCCCGCTGATCCCAGGGGTGCCCTTCACCAATGGCATCCGCGACCTGGCACACGAGGATTACATCGCCGGCGTCACACGACTGCTCGATGCCATGCTGGTCTTCTTCTGCATAGCGTTAGGCGTCGCCTTGGCTTTCATCTTGGATGCGGCGATATATGGACAAATGCAAGTGTTGGAAGGACTTACGGCCGCGCCAGAAACGGCCGGGATGTTTGTGCAATTGGTGTCAGCCTTTGTCGGCACGATGGCCTTCGCCGTGCTCTTTGGCGTGCCCCGCAAGTACTATCTGGATAGCGGCTTCTGCGGTATGGTGGGCTGGCTGCTCTACCTGCTGTTGGTGCGCTATACGGGCTTGTCGGTGCCGATAGTCGTCTTCTTCGCCACCGCGCTGGTCGCCTTCACGGCCATGGTGCAGGCCATCGTGCGCAAGTGCCCGATCACGGTCTATCTGATCTGCGGCATCTTCCCGTTGGTGCCGGGCGCGGGCATCTTCTGGACCACCTACAATCTTGTCTCCGAGCAATTTGGCGCCGCCCTGCATACGGGTGTCACCGCCCTGAAGGTCACCGTCGCCATCGCCTTTGGCATCATACTGGTAGCGGAGCTGAACGGGAAGAACCGGATTGGGAAGTGGCTGGCAAAAAGGAGGAAATGATGGAAAAAGTGTTGATTGTTTGCAAACCAAGTGGGAAGGATGCCTTCGGATCCGTAATGTATTTTTTAGGGTTGGTGACAGGAAGCATCTATTTGGTAATCAAAGGTTTCAGCAATCCTTACCAATGGTTGTGGCTTTTGCTTACCCTCCCTGCGTCTGCCCTCTTCTTTTTTTTAGTCCGAAATGAATTTTTCGGAGAAGAGCGGATTGGAATAGATGGGGACGACTTGGTTATTAAACATGCCAATGGGTTGCCTTTTGGGAGAGGCAGGCGGATTCCTCTTTCGGAAATCAAAGAGATAGGGATTCCTAAGAAAAGCAAATTGGATGAGTTTTTTGAGATTCTCGATGAGTTGAACATGTATCCGGTTGACGAATCCTCCATAGAAATTGTTACCAGCAAAGGGAAGACATATCGTTTCGGCGACAATATAGGTTCGCAAGAGGTGGGACGCTTCATCCAGGAACTGGAAGAGGAAATGAAGAGACCAAAAGTCCACCGACAATGAAAAGGGAAAGCGCAATTGCCGCCTGACAGTAATGTCGCCCGACCTTAAGTGGAGCACTGAAAATATTTGAGAGGGCAGGTGTTTTTCTTGTGGTAATCATCTAAAAATCAATGATTTATTTTTTTTATACAAAATAATGTGATAAAAGTGAAAAATGATTATATTTGCAGGTTTATATTTAAAGTGGTAAAATGACGGCGCATCAGACACATAATAAGAATGAAAATGCTACGGTGATCGACCTTTTCACGGGAGCGGGAGGGTTGTCGGAAGGATTATGCCAAATAGTGACAATCAAATAAAAGACTATGTTATATGGTATTGACATATTCAGTGGTGCGGGCGGACTCAGTTTAGGGGCTGAGATGGCTGGTGCAACCATTATGTTTGCTGTCGAAAAGGACAAAAACGCTGCTGAAACTTACCGTTATAATCATAAAGACACTCTAGTTATTTGTGATGATATTCACAATGTTGACCCGTTGCAATATGTCACACCAATTGGTGGAAATGACCAGCTGATTGTTTTTGGTGGGCCTCCTTGCCAAGGATTCTCCACATCCAACACAGTAACTCGCAACATGCAAAACCCGAACAACAGTCTGTTTGAGGAATTTGTACGTTTTGTCGCCACTTTAAACCCTGATTGGTTTCTTTTCGAGAATGTTGAGGGCTTTTATCGGTTTGAGAACGGATTAATTAGTGATAAAGTAAAGAAATGTTTTGAAGAATTGGGATACACCGTAAATTATTCCATTGTGGTAGCCTCTAATTATGGTGTACCGCAACATAGAAACCGTTTTATTATGGTAGGTAATCGAAATGGTATTTTATTTCAATTTCCTAAAAAGCACAAAAAAACCTATACGGTCAAAGATGCTATAACCGACCTTCCGGATTTATTTAATGGTCAAATGGACGATTCCTTACCGTATAAGTGTTCAGCTAAAGAAGCTGGCGAATATGCCCAGCTAATGCGCCAAGGTTCTCGCACCTCAAAGCAGAACTATGTTTCCCGCAATGCTGATTATGTCATTGAACGATACAAATACATTAGTCAAGGTGAGAATTGGCGGGCCATTCCTGAAGAATTGATGTCTAATTATAAAGACAAGAACCAATGTCACAGCGGTATCTATAAGAGATTGGTAGCCGACAAGCCCTCCGTAGTTATTTCCAATTACCGGAAAAACATGCTGATACATCCTTTTCAAGACAGAGGGTTGTCCGTGAGAGAAGCAGCAAGATTGCAAAGTTTTCCTGATAAGTTTGTTTTTAAAGGCAGTCTGATGCACATCCAGCAACAGATAGGGAATGCGGTACCGCCATTGTTGGCAAAAGCGGTTTTTGATAAAATTGTGGAATATGGAGAATGACAATCCTACTATATTGCATTTCAAGTTTGATATCAGCACTTTTCGTTTATTGGGAAGAGAGCTGATAACCGATCGTATCACAGCTTTGTTTGAGCTTGTCAAAAACTGCTATGATGCTAATGCTGAAAACGTGCAATTGACTTTTGAGAATCTTAATCCATTATGTCCAGAAAGCCGTATCGTTATTGAAGATGATGGTCTTGGTATGAACTTTGAAGACATTCGAGACAAATGGATGGTCATCGGAACAAGTAGCAAAAGGAGGAATCGGACATCTCCATCCCCATACAATCGGGTTGTTGCTGGTAAAAAAGGTGTAGGGCGATTTGCTGTTGACAAGCTTGGTGGAAAACTCATAATGAAAACTAAGAAAAAAGGTTCCTCCACGTGGCATTGCTTAGAAACAGATTGGACCAAATACGCAGAAGAAGAGAACCGGCAATTAGAGTTGGATTTTGAGAATTCCTCTGAGAAACAAAAATTATTCACCGACATTGATAATAAGTATTGGACAGAGCCTGCTGACGTTGGTGTTCAAGGTACAAGATTGGAAATTTCAAGTCTAAATGATATATGGCTTGAAAACGATGTTAGACGTGCATACAAGGAACTCTCTAAAATAGTTAAACCTTCATCAAATTCAAGATATCCGTTTAATATTAGATTTATAGTTCCCGAGTATCTTGAATATCGAGATAAATTGGTTGAAAGCCTCGTATTAGCAAAGGCCACATTATCATATATGTTGAAATACAGATATGATATGGGTGAGCAAAAATATTACCAAGAATATCTCGAAGAGAATAAGGGTGAACTTGTCGTAAAAGAGAAGGAGTCGGAGATTTTTGGCCCAATAGGATTTACTCTCTATTATTACGATCAATCTGACAAAAAGACTTTCTCAAAAGATGATCGGGATGGTATTAAAGTATATCGCGATGGAATCATTGCAACACCTTTTGCTGAATATAAATCAAAGAGGGACGAACAAAAAGATTTATTTGGTATCGACAAACGCCGTTGGTCTGGTTTCTTTGAGAAATTAAGTACCAGAGACATTATTGGTTGGGTTGATATTACGGATGAGTTGAATCCGGAAATTAAAGATTCCACAAACAGACAAGATTTTGTTGACAACAAAGAATGGACAGCTTTAAAGGAGTTTGTCATTAGTCAGATCCGCCAAATCGAGCTTTATCTGAAACACAAAAAGGAAACAAAAAAGAAGGAAAACGCTGAAAAACTGAAAAACACGGATGATGAGATTGATGCTATTAAGCTTAAAATTAAAAAGATAAAAAGCAATACGGTATTGGCATCTCCTGAAGTTGAATCTGAACTTGATGATTTGGCTTCAAGATTGGAGACAATCAAAGAAAATGTTTCTGCTTCGACCAAGGATTATGAACAAATGGAGAAGGAAATAAAACAACAAGAGAACATTATGTTCAGTCTTGTTTCCCTCCAAGCATACGCAGGTCAAATATCGCACATTTTAAGAACATCTATCGGAACCATTAAGAGGTCTGCTGAATTTATAGAAAAATGGATTCCTTTAAAACAGAAATATGATAAATCAGAAAAGCATGCGAGACAGGTATATGATGAAATGAACAATCTTTCAAAGGCTATGAATTTCATGCTAAGCTATGCTGAAGATGATTCAACTTTTGAATATTTTGAAATAAAAAAGGCCATTTCTGAATTGTTTGATGAAATATATGTATCTCTATTTGAAGATAACGGAATTACAGCAGAATACATTGTCGAGGATAATTTTGAGCTGTTATATAATAAAAAGGCATTCCAAGACATGTTTGGAAATCTGATTGACAATTCAGTAAAGGCATTGCGAAATATTCGGGACAAACGGATAAAATGTACGACATATAAAGAGAACGGAAACTTGGTAATTTTGTTCTCTGATAATGGAATAGGTATTCCTGAAGAAAATAAAGATAGAATCTTCGATGTCTTTTATACTACAACTGCAGATTTAGGGGGCGCCGGACTTGGGCTATACATTATCAGAAGCCGATTGGAATCTATAAAAGGCTTGATAACATTAGAGGAAAATGAATTTAAGCCGACAGGTGCGACATTCAAAATAATAATACCATTAAAAGATTGAACATGGAAGAAAAAATGGATGTATTGATTGTCTATATAGATGACGCTGTAAAAATGAAAAACGATGCCTTCATTGATGACATAGAAGATGTCGTAAATGAAGTACGTTTTTTTGAGAAACCATCTGAAGGACTGACATATATCAAGCAAAACATTGACAAAAACATTATTGTCATTCTTGATTGGAAATTCAATAACAGCTCTTTGCAAGGTGAGCATTTTTTGAATGACATTAGTGAAATATCCACCCTTGTTCCGGTTATTGTGTTTACAGGTGCTGATATTAGAATCACTGATGCAAACAAAATGTTTGATGGCAATGCATTCAGTTGTATCTCTAAAGATGCATCAACAAAAGAACTAGTGGCTTCAATAAAAAAAGCATACGATAGAATCCAAAACGACATTCGCTCTGTAATGGAAAAATGGATTTTGAAACAAGATGAAGAGAAACGGAACAAACCCTATATGCGCTCAGGTGACAAAGTCTATACTTTGAATGACATCCTTGCCTCTATCCGCAAACAAGACGAGTTTGGGAAAGAAACCACACGTGGTATTTTGACTCTTGCCACAGAATTGTTCACCAACAACATGCGAGGAAAATGAAATTGAATACTGTCATTATTGCGGATGAGGTTGCTGAAAATATTGGTGAATTGTGTGTGATGTTGAAAGATTCAACATGCCAATTAATAGCGCAATTTGGACAGTCTACAGAGAACGTCCAGGTTAGCAACACCATCTATAGTCACGATACCATCAATAAATATAATTTATCCGAAAAACTATCACTCGTAAACCCCAACACTTTCTTATGCTGTTGGTTTGGACATGGCTCAGAAGAGGCCTTTAGTGTGAACGGCGAGAATATCGTTACGACCACCGACAATCATTATGTTTTCTCCAATGCCTTGATCTACACCTTTTCGTGTTTGAACGGGGGAACGCTTGCTGATGTGTTGGTCAACAACAATGCCAAAGTTTTTGTTGGCTATAACGGCAATGCTAACTGTCCCTATGGAATTGATGAGGTGACTTGTGGCATTGCAATGTCTTTTGTGTCATCATTGTTTAATGGGAAATCTGTTAACAATGCGGTGGCGGATTTGAGATCAGCATATGAGGATGCCATTTTTAACAATGAGCTCGAACCTTTTCAGCGATCAAAATTTCAGGAAAACCGGGATAGTATTGTGCTAAAAGGTGATGGAACATTAACAATTAATGATTTGTTTGTTGCGTAATTGTGATTTGTTATGGCTAAGAAAAAATACACTTTCATAGACTTATTCGCCGGCATCGGCGGCTTTCACACAGCACTACATAGCGTTGGTGGAAGATGTGTGTTTGCCAGTGAATGGGACAAAAATGCTAGGTTGTCATACGAGGCCAATTACAAAGAAGTTGAGCCAAAGTTGTTCAAAAAGAACAAAAAAGGCGAATACTTGTACTTTAATGAGGACATAAACGATGCTGACCCCAAAAAGATTCCAGACTTTGACATCTGCTGTGGTGGTTTTCCCTGCCAACCATTCTCTGTTGCAGGACTGAAGAAGGGGTTTGAGGACACGAGAGGAACATTGTTTTTTAATATTGCCAACATAGTTAAAGAGAAAATCCAAGCAGGTCATCCTCCGAGAGTTCTTTTTCTAGAAAATGTTCGCGGACTTAAAAACCATGACAGAGGAAATACTCTGAAAGTAATCCTTGCTACTTTGGACGAACTAGGATATGGTTATTCATACGAGGTATTAAACGCGAAATATTTTGGTGTTCCTCAAAATAGAGAGAGGCTTTTCATCATTGCTTGGTATAAGGATTTGGTCAAAGTGGATTCTTTCAAGTTTCCATACGGAATATCAGCAGATGGATCAACAATTTACGAAAAAGAAAAATTGAAAGAAGGAACACTTCCCACAAAGGTATCCGACATTTTCGAACCTTCGAACACTCTTGACCCCTGTTTTACCATAAGTGATAGAATGTGGGAGGGGCACAAAAACAGAAAGCAACGGAACAAAATGAACGGAAAAGGCTTTGGTTATTCCTTGTTTAATGGCGATAGCGTTTATACAAGCACAATTTCCGCCCGATATTGGAAAGACGGTAGCGAAATCCTTATCGATCAATCCGAAAAAGGATTAAATCCAAGAACTTTAACCCCTGTTGAAGCAGGCAGATTGCAAGGATATCGTATTATTGGAAATGGTTGGGAGCACCCAGAATGTGCAGATAATCAGAACAATAATGATTCGAATCCTGAGTATAAAATAGTGGTTTCCAAAAAAGAAGCATACCATCAGTTTGGGAATAGCGTTGCTGTTCCCGTTATCAAAAGAATTGCAGAAGAAATCGTAAAACAATTAATGTAACATGGAAGAACTTCGAGACTTAAACAAGTTGGCTGGAGATGTTGTAAAGAAATTCAATGACAATTTCAACGCCAACGATTGCAAAATACCACAGGCATTTAAGGATAAAGTAAAATCGTTGAAATCCTTTTCTGTTGTATATAATGACTATTCAGTAGTCATAAAAGGGGATGGGATTAGGAGTAAAGATTCTTATGTCCCAAACCAAAGCTTTTACATGGCCTCATTCTTCATCGAATATTCAAACGAGTTGTCAAAATACAAGCAAAAGATATTACCGTTGATTTCAAATGCAGGAATATCTAATAATGAATTGACATCTTTCTTTACTCACGAACGTGATGAAGGGAAAGGCGATATTGAGAGAGGGGATGACCGGTTTGTAAAAATATTGGATAATATTGGTTACAATAGCTCGGACAGAGACTTTCTTATCAAATTTGTGACAGACTACAGCTGGTGGTCAGGTAGCAAGACTATAGAACGTTCCGACTTCTTCAATTCTCCTGTTTTAAATATTATGGGTCTCACCGCATCGTCAAATGCTGCTATGGCATTGATCGTAGATCACTTGACACAACATCCAGAACTTACTGACATCTTGTTGAATCAAGCAAAAAATGAAAAAAAACTGAAAATGGATAAAGAATCTCTCCAACGCATCTTCTACGGTGCCCCCGGCACAGGTAAATCAAATACAATCAAGCGTGAGGTTGACCAAAAAGGCTTGCCAAAAGTGCGCACAACGTTTCACCCAGACAGCGATTACTCAACCTTTGTAGGAGCCTATAAGCCTACATCCGTGGAAGTGCCCGTGATGACAATGATTGGTACAAAGGCTGTTCCTGCGGAGAATCCCGATGGGACACCGAGAAAGGAAAAGAAAATTGTTTATGAATTTGTTCCACAAGCTTTCTTAAAAGCTTATACAGGCGCTTGGAAGAATCAAAATGAACCGTTTTTTTTGATTATTGAGGAAATAAACCGCGGCAACTGCGCACAAATCTTTGGTGACCTTTTCCAACTCCTTGACAGAAATGATGAAACTGGACTTTCTGAATATCCAATATCGCCGGATGAAGACATCCAGAAATTCTTATTGACTGACAAAAAATATGGTTTTGCTGCTCTGACAGAGGAACAGAGAGATGCCATTCCCGAAGAAGTATTGTCTGGTGAATTGATGATTCTGCCAAATAACCTGTACATCTGGGCCACCATGAACACCAGCGACCAATCTCTCTTTCCCATTGACTCAGCTTTCAAACGCCGCTGGGATTGGCAGTACACTCCCATATCTGATGGAAAACTGGGATGGAAAATCAAAGTTAATGGCATATATTATGATTGGTGGAATTTCCTCCAAAAAATAAACGAACAGATTGGCTCAACCACCAATTCGGAAGACAAAAAATTAGGATACTACTTCTGCAAAGCGACGAATGGCATCATCAATGCTGAAACCTTTGTGGGTAAGGTGGTGTTTTACATCTGGAATGATGTGTTTAAAGACTTCGCAGAAGAGGCCGGTGACTTGTTCAAGGATGAAGATGGCTCATTGCTCTCATTCAACAAATTCTATACAGTTGGAGAAGACAGAAAAACAATGGTCGTGGAAGAAAAAGTAATGCGCCTTTTGCAAAATCTTGGTGTGATGCCGACTGATTACGATATCGAAGAAGATACCGTTGAGGATGAGGATGGAAATACCATATCCTCTTCAAGCCGTGATTATAGCAAATTCTCAATCAATGGTATAGGTAAATTTGGCAAGAACAAACTTGCATCAGAATGCATGAAAAAGTATATAGAACTTAATCCTGTTATGCCTGTTGAAACTGTACTTGCAAATTGGAGAAAATTAGGAAACATTGTCCCGCATTTCGTTGAATCCAAAGAAGAATATGAAGCTCGTACAGATAACAGCAAGCGTTCATACGGAATTCCATGTGGCGATTCTGTCATCTACGTTACACATGATGGATTTGGCAATAATGGAAAGGTGTTTACTCTAATAGAGGCTGTTAACACTATGGATTGGGGAATAACACTTTCAAAAGTTGAAGAATGAGAATTCTCATCGAAGAATATCAGTACGACGTAGCCGAAGTGAAAGACATTCTGCACGGCATTGATGCTTTGGAGAATGTGGAGGGGAAAGTCTCCATTCACTATGTGGGGTATTATTACAATACTCTACTGAAAGACTGCGTATTTATTCTTCCAAAAGTGCTTCTTAAAGATGTAGAAGGGCAGGAACGTGCGTTTGGCAAATATAGGCCCGAAGATATAGCCGACCTTGGCAAGGACAATCCGCTGACTCCATTGGAGCGAGATTTCCTCTACAAGTTTGCTGTTTGGATATACCGTGCCATCGTGGTCTATAAGAACGACAAACAAAATGATACTGATATCGTGTATCATACAAAAATCGCACAAATAGGTAAAGGAAGCCGGCGAATGAGCAACACATACCTCGATATTCTGCTACAGTTGCTACAGTTTAACAAGGACAACCAAAGTTTCTTTTTCTTCATCGTAAAGAACCTGCATTCCGGCTTCAACAAGATAAATTGGACACGCACCATTAGCCGTGAATCAGCCATCGTACAAGACGAACAACCCATTTATTTGAAACCCGTTAACAAAAAAAGACAGATAAACTTCGATGAGGAACTGCTAGTTATTTTCTTCTCCATTCTGAACTTCATCGGCGACACTTATGGTTTCCCAAAGGAAATCAAATGCCAATTTCAGCTTATTAAAGGCGCACAATTTAAAACTTACCTCAATGGATATGGCCGTACTCGCCTTCGTCAGATAAAATACAAGTACTTTTCCGACAAAGCATTGGAATTGTGGAATTTGTGCTACGCTTTCTTTGATGAAGCCAGACAAGTGTTTGTCAGCACTGAAAAGAAAGAGTATTTGTTGGTATCGAGTTTCTATCATGTCTTTGAGGCCATCATAGATGAGCTGATTGGTGACAATCCCTTGCCGGACGGGATGGACAAAAAACAGGAAGATGGGAAAATCGTCGACCACTTGTTTACAGCCAAGAGCCTCATAGAGAACGGAACAAGCCAAACATACTATATTGGTGACTCCAAATATTACAAAATGGGGCATCCGCTTGGACCAGAATCCATTTACAAGCAATACACATACGCCCGTAATGTCATCCAATGGAATCTTGACATTTTCAATCGGGGCGAGGAGCCAAAGTCTGGCGTTAAACTACGTGACGATGTGACGGAAGGTTATAACATCATCCCCAATTTTTTCGTATCCGCAAAAATGGATGAAACCTTTGACTACGCTAATGACGGCATAGAAAAGACCGATCGACTGCATAACAGGCATCGCAAAGAACAGTTTAAGAATAGACTCTTTGATAGAGATACGTTGCTATTGTTCCATTATGACGTCAACTTTCTCTTTGTCCTTTCGCTATATGCCCGCGACAATGCTTCACAGAAAGCCGATTGGAAATTCAAAGTGCGCAACAAGTTCCGTGAGGAAATCCAAGATTGGTTGCAAGACGACTTCAACTTTTACGCTATGGCGGCAAGACCTGGCGTGGATGCAAAACAATATTTCAAGACTCATTTTCAAGAAATACTTGGAAAAACATACACTCCATTTGCAGATAACCAAATTTTCTCTCTGGCTTTAGACAATGCAGCGAAATATAAAGAGAGTAATGATACTTTAATGGCAGAATTGAACAACTACTTTTTTGTGAGACCTTGCAAATTAGGAACGAAACCTGAGCCCATCATTGAAGCTGCCAAAAGGGAAGAAGGTGGTTTTATTCCTGCCTCGGAGAAAGATGGTGTTCTTATGGTAATGATGGAAAACTACGATACGAAGTGCAAGAGTTTCCTATCATCAGGGGAAATCGCCATTGGCATCAAATACACTAAAGATTCTATGGAAATAGTTGAACACCTATCTTCCATTGGATTTGTGCTATTCCACCAACGTAAAACAGAAGGCCAGCATCTTTTTGCAGTGAAAAACACTTGCCAAGTAGTTTCATCAAATGATTTAGACTCCGACAGATACAAGACTGTCACGACAACAAAAATGTATCTGTCTGTTGACATAGACACATCAATTGAGTTGGACGCATCAACAATTGATTCAACAAAGAAAGTATGCACCAAAGAAACGAGATATGATGCGCAATTTGCCACCTTTAATGCACTGACAAAGAAATAATTCTAACAATTATCACCCTCCTATGCCCCACACCCTCTACAAAACCCAAGGCACCTGCTCGCAGTTCATCGATGTGACCGTCGATGACGACGGCATCATTCAGCAGGTCTTCTTCATGGGCGGATGCGACGGAAACCTCCAGGGCATCTGCCGCCTGGTCCCCGGCCAGAAAATCGACGATGTCATCCAAAAGCTCAACGGTATCCGCTGCGGCGGCAAACCCACTTCCTGCCCCGACCAGCTCTGCCGCGCACTGGAACAGCTGAAAAGTCGCAAAGAATAAAATAAAATGAATATGGAACAGAAAAGAACCACACCGGAGTTTATCACCGAACTGCAACCGGACGAGATTTTTGTCTTCGGCAGCAACCTGCAAGGCATGCACGGCGGTGGGGCGGCACGCGTCGCCTACCGCAATTTTGGCGCTGTTATGGGACAGGGTGTCGGTTTGCAAGGGCAAAGTTACGCCATCCCCACGATGCAGGGTGGTGTGGAGACCATCCGCCCGTATGTGGATGAGTTTATCGCCTTTGCGAAGGATCACCCCAAACTTACCTTCCTCGTTACCCGCATCGGCTGTGGCATCGCCGGATTCACAGACGAGGAAATTGCGCCGCTGTTCGCGGAGGCGCATGGCGTGGAAAATATAGTCCTGCCAGAAGGTTGGTAATGAAGAGCGTATTTTTGTACTTTTGCGGTTGTTTTTAAAATCTACACCTATGTCATTTATCAGAGTTTTGTTGGCTATCCTTTTCCCGCCTCTCGCCGTCATCGACCGCGGATGCGGGTCTGTGCTTATTGTCTTTCTGCTCACCTTGGCAGGATGGGTGCCGGGCGTCATCGCCGCACTCGTCATCCTTAACAAGAACGAATAAGCTATGAAACACATCACCGTTTCCGCCGCCATCATCCACGACTCCCAAAACCGCATTTTCGCCACCCAGCGCGGGGCCGGCGACTGGAAGGACTGGTGGGAGTTTCCCGGCGGCAAAATCGAACCTGACGAGACGCCTGAGGATGCTGTCAAGCGCGAGATTTGGGAGGAGCTGGAAACCCGCATCACCGTTGGGGAGCTGCTGCACACCATCGAATGGGATTACCCCAAGTTCCATCTCACCATGCACTGTTTCCTCTGCACCATCGAGAGCGGCTCGCTCACCCTCCTCGAGCACGAAGCCGCCCGCTGGCTCGCCCCCGACGAACTCGACTCCGTGCAATGGCTGCCCGCCGACTGGGAGGTGGTTGAAATGCTGAAACAACGGTTCCAACCCGTTCAGATCCCGTAAATCCTGTCATCATGAACATAGCCATCTATACCATAACTTCCACATTGCATGACCCACAGGCTGTGGCTTCCCTCACCCAGGAGTTTCTCTCCTCCCTGAGTATCCCCTATGTGCTGAAAAACGACGATTATTCCGATTACGGTACGCATGACTTGGACCTGATTTATGTGCGCACTGGCGGCACCGAAGGTCTCTTTAAACAACTTTTGCCTCAATTACTCGCGAAATCCAAGAAGTCCTTCCGCCTGCTTGCGTCAAACAAGAGCAACTCGCTGCCTGCCGCCATGGAAATCCTTTCTTTCCTGCGCCAGCAAGGCCTACAAGGTGAGATCCTCCACGGCAGTCCGGAATACATTACAACACGCATTCAGCAATTAAGTGGGGTAGAGGAGGGGCGCATCCTCCGCAACTGCCGTCTTGGCATCATCGGTGAGCCATCCGACTGGCTGATTTCCAGCGGGGTGGAACATGATGCCGTCAAAAACAGACTGGGCGCCGAACTTGTTGACATCCCGATGCGCGCACTGCTGGACACACTGGACACCATTCCCGAGCAATCTGCTCCGGAGGCCAGCGATGTCCCACAAATACACGCCGCCCTGCCCGGCGCTTATCGCATCTATCTGGCCCTGAAATCCTTGACCGAGAAGCACCACCTCAACGGTCTTACCCTCCGTTGCTTCGACTTGCTGGATGCCCTCCACAATACCGGCTGCTGGGCACTGGCCAAACTGAATTCGGAAGGACTCGTGGCTGGTTGCGAAGGCGATGTGCCCACCATGCTGACTATGATGCTGCTTCGCACCCTGACCGGCAACTCTTCATTTCAAGCGAACCCCGCCAGCATTAATCCTGAAACGGGAGAAATCCTATTCGCCCATTGCACTGTCCCATTCGACATGGTGCGCAACTATGAACTCGACACCCACTATGAGTCGGGCATCGGCGTAGGTATCCGCGGCCATGTGCCCGAAGGCCCTGTCACGGTTTGCAAGGTTTCCGGAGACTTGTCGCGGGCATTTGTTGCGGAAGGCGAACTGGTCCGCAATCAGGCGGAACCGGACCTCTGCCGCACACAATTGTTGGTTCGCCTCACTGACCCGTCCAATGCCGAATATTTCTTAACAAATCCTATAGGAAATCACCATGTCATCGCAATAGGGCACCATGCTGCCGCACTGAAGAATCTGCTGCAAAGATGTTCCATTAATCCTGTGTTATGCCCGACCGATTAACCCCCGCACAACGCCACCGCTGCATGTCGCACATCCGCAGCAAGAACACCAAACCCGAACGGCTGGTGCGCCAATGGTTGTGGCAGCACGGTTACCGCTACCGCCTCAATGTGCGTGGCGTGCCCGGCAAACCCGATATTGTGATGCGCAAGTACCGCACCGCCATTTTCGTGAACGGCTGCTTCTGGCACGGACACCATATTCAATGTACAATGAACAATGAACAATGTACAATTGAGGATTCCGCGTGTTGCAAGATTCCGAAGACGAACAGGGAATTCTGGGTGAACAAGATTCGGCGGAATCAGGAACGGGACCAGAAGAACTATGGGATTCTCTGCGAGAATGGTTGGCAGGTAATCGTGGTGTGGGAGTGCCAGCTGAAACCCGCCCTCATCGAACAGACCATGAGCGAAGTGGAGGTTCTCCTTCAAGACTTCTACCTCAAGACATTCAGTCCACGAGTCAAAAATTACATCTATATGGATGAGGATGATGTGCCTCTGGCGGCGGAGGATCCGGTAGAATACGGCGTGAATTTGCTTGAATGACAGCTATTCTCGGGTGTCCGGAATCTCAAAACTTTCCTCGTTTTCCCAGAATCCCCGAATATGGATGGATTTCGGATACTGAATCACATTTTCCGGTTGCTGCTTCTCCCGATAGTCACCGGCATCCCAACGACCGTTATGATTGCGGTCTTCAATTAATGTAATGCTGAAATCTCCGGGCGTAAGATATTTGTATTGAATTTGTTTTGATTCGGAGAATATGTCTTCCTGCACCATCTGCTTGCCACTCCAAAGACGGGCTATGTACTGAAAACCCGTACCCGGAACCACATAGTTCATGGTCAGCGAACCATAATCCTTTTCCGATTGGGTGACAAAGGAGCATTTGATGGAGTCATTGTATAACCCGTTGTATCCCACAAATACGGAATCCGCAATAAGAACGGTGTAGTTCTTTTTGTCCTCAAAGACAAAAGGTAAAGGTAATTGCATGACCAGTGTGTCTGGAACGATAACCCGGAACAGGGTAGTGTCTTTGAGGTTCTTTTGATGACTGATCACCATCACATCAATGGAATCCGTAGGTTTGATTGGATAGTTGAATGCAAGAGTGAGAGGCTTGAAACGATGCCCCTGATTGAGCGGGGTTACGGGCAAAAGGGTGGCAGCGGCGGTTGTCCTGCCGCCACGGGTTTGCGTCTTCTTCGGTTTGTAAGGCGTGATGGATACCGTGTCCGTGTGCCCGTCAGCGGAAAAAAGGTAGGAGAGGGTGTCGGTCAGCGGCTCTTTCAGATACCAGGTCACTGTATCGAGGGTCTTGCTGATGATCTCAAAATGCGGTAGGTCACGGCCGATAGCAGTGGCGGAAAACTGCTCCACAGGCGCTTTGTACGGGAATACATAGTGCCCGGCGGCAGGATTCTCGTAATGCAGCAGCGTGGGGATTGAGTCGGAGGCCTCAAAAGCGTAGAGCATGACTTGCGGCAACGAATCTGGCAACTGGCTTCCGCGTGCGTTGGTGTCCTTCGGAGGCGCAGGGAAGGATGCGAACATACGGTCGGCATAGGCGATGCTTTCGTTCGGCAGGTCATAGAGCAGGTTGGCATTCAGATCCTTCAGGACGAAAACCTTGTATTCCCCGGGACGGATGTTTTGGAAGGTGAATCGCCCGCTGGGCTGCGTCTTCGTCACATACATGGGCAGGGTGGTCATCGGAAGCGAATCCACATCGCGGTCGTATAGGAACACATAGTAGTTGTCGCAACCAGCCAGCGTTTGGGCATCCTTTACCGAACCCGCCAGCATGAAGGTGTCAATCTCGTCACCGGTGGAAAAACTGTAATGGTAATAGTTGAGTTTGTTGCTCTCGTGAAAGTCCTGTATGCAGTTGGAGAACACCATGTTGTATGTGGTGTTGGGCCGAAGCGAGTCTTTGAATTTGATAATCAGCGACTTGTTCTGAATTGAGTACTCGGGCGGTGTCTCCATGGGAGGGGAGATGAGCACATTTTCAGTGGGGTTGTTGAGCGTGAAAAATTCGTCAAAGGTGATCTTGATGACACGGTCGTTGAAACGCACGGACCCGCTGGCCGGCTGTTCTTTGGCCAGCTTCGGGGGCAGTTCGTCTTTGGGACCGCCTACCGGCGTGACGATTTTGGCGCAAGCGCCCAACAGGAATCCCGCTAATATGAAAAGGATGACTCGTTTCAATCGTGCTCTTTTTTAAAGCGCAAAAATACAAAAATAGTTGGTATCGCTTAATTGTTTTTGCTGTAATAGGTGACATCGGTGCGCTTGTCCCAGCCCTGAGAGGCCCAGAACGCCTGTCCCAGTTCGTTGGTGTTCATCACCAGCAGCCCGTTCTTCTTGATGCCTTCGGCTTCGATGGCCTTGTAGGCCTCTGCCAGCAGCATTTTGCCGATGCCTCGGTTGCGGAGGTCGGTGCGCACCACCGTGTGGTAAATGTAAGCCCTGCGGCCGTCAATGCCGCAAAGCAGCACGCCCACAATCTCCCCGTCAAGCACTGCCACGAAGTTGGAGGTCGGGTTTTTTCGCAGGAATTTGGTGATGCCCTCTTCGGAATCATCGTAGCTCCGGAGCGCCATGCCCTCCGTGATGGTCCACAAGTGATACACGGGTTGGTAGTCTTCTGCCGTCATCAGACGGATGGTAACATTATTCATATTCTTGATTATTAGATGTTTGTAATATTGATGGTAATCGCGTATTGGGTTTCTTCCGTCACCGGATTCAAGGCGAGGAAACCATGGTGCCATTTCCCGTCCTTGATGGTAAGCGGTTCTTGGTTTTGAATTTGCTGTAGGAGTCTTCCGAATTCGGGTTGGTATTCCAGCCGCATGATGCCTTTGGCCTCGGGATGCAGATATCGCTCCACCAGTATATGCGCCGCCATCCCCATGGTCATGCGCAGGTTCATCTCCACCATTGGGTTGAAATAGGAGCGGTTATCTTTTTGATACACAAACATATCCACACCAAGATAACCTTCGTAAAATGGGGCGATGGAATTTGTGATATAGTCGCGCAAGTGGTCTTGAATAGCATGCAGATGCGCTTCCGGAACCCATTGGGTGAGTCGTGCTTCAATTTGCGTGTCCGTGAGCAGAAGATTGCCCGCATACCCGTAATGGAGGGTGTTGAAGAGCGAATATCCGCTGAACTCGGTTTGCCCGTTATGGCATCTGAATTCCATGGCGAAATCCTGGACCACCTCATACAAAGGTTCGGCCATGATGGATCCCTGGCGGCGAATCACACCGCCACCTTGCCGGAGCAGCGTAGGATTGCTTCGCTCGTGCGCGTACAGGTGCCCGCGACCGTTCCCGGAGTAAGGTGATTTGAAGATAACATGCTGATACTTGCGGATGTATTCCTCTATCTCGTCGGTGCTGAACAGTTCTTGCGCCGGTTCGGGCAGGTGGATTTCATCCGAACAATGTTGCTTGAGATATTCCAATGCTTCGATAGTGTTCCTACGGTGCGCCAATCGCCGAACGGTGATGACCATGTTTTCGTATTCCAAAGATTTGTAAGGGAAATGTTCTTGGCATTGATGTAGGACCAATGCGTCCCATCCCCATGGTTGAATGGATTGAAAATCAGGTGTTTCGGATAACCAAGAGTTGTCTTTTATGGAATAGAATTTGTCGTTTGTGGAGTGGGGGAGGAAGAGCGTGGCATCTTCAGGAACGATGTAAGACAGAAACAGTGCGCAGTCGAGGGCGAACTTCACCGCCGAGGCAGGCGGCATGAAGTGCGGGTCGTTGTTGGCCAGCGCATAGTCATGTTCCGGATTGAAGATGTAGAGTGCCGCCATTTATTTGCCGATGCAGAATTTCCCGAAAATGTTGTCCAGCAGTTCGTCGGTGGATATGGTGCCGGTGAGCGAACCGATGTCGTACAGCGCGATGCGCACATCCTCAGCCAGCAGGTCGGTGGGGATTTCATCGGCCAGACCCTGGCGGATGCGCCCGATGGCGGTGCGCATATCCGACAAGAGGGCGTAATGCCGCTCGTTGGTGAGCAGTGAAACATCTTGAATATGATGCTGTTGGATGTATTCAACGAGTCGGTTTTCAATGTCGCCGATGTTAACCTGACGTTTGGCGGATATGAAGATGATGTCCATATCGTGCCAATCCTTGTAATGCTCAGGCAGGGTTTTAAGTTCGTCAATCTTGTTGGCGATGATGAGTAACTGCTTGTCTGTAAGGTCAGTGGAAGCTTTGAATTCCTCCACTTCCGCTTTCACACTGGCGAAATACGACCGGCTGGCGTCCACCATATAGAAAATGATGGAAGCTTGGTCGATGGCTTGGAAGGTGCGCTCGATGCCGATGCTCTCAAGCGAGTCGTCCGCTTGGCGGATGCCGGCGGTGTCAATGAAACGGAACGGTGTGCCGTTGATGACGAAGGTGTCCTCCACGGTATCGCGGGTGGTGCCTGGAATAGGGGAGACGATGGCTCTGTCGTGCTGCAGCAGCGTGTTCAGGAGGGTGGACTTACCCACATTGGGTTGCCCGACAATCGCAACGGGGATGCCGGTTTTGAGCGCATTGCCCACCTTGAAGGAGTGCAGAAGACGGTCGGTCTCGGTACCCAGTTCATCCAGCAGGCGGTTCAGTTCCTCGCGGTTGGCAAACTCCACCTCCTCTTCGCTGAAGTCGAGTTCCAGTTCCAACAGTGATCCGAGTTGCACCAGTTGTTCGCGCAGCGAGTTCAGTTTCTTGGAAAAGGAACCTTTGAGTTGGTTGATGGCGAGTTTGTGCGTGCTTTCTGACTGGGAATCAATCAGGTCGGCGACGGCTTCGGCTTGCGGCAGGTCCAGTTTTCCGTTGAGGAAGGCGCGTTGGGTGAACTCGCCGGGTTGGGCCATGCGGCAGCCCTGTTCAATCATCAGTTCCAGTATTTTTTTCTGGATATAGAGGGAGCCGTGGCAGGAGATCTCCACCATGTTTTCGCCGGTATAGGAGTGTGGGGCGGCGAATTTCAGCACCACTACCTGGTCTATAACTTGGTTGTTGTCAAATATTTGCGTAAACTTGGCGCTTTGAGGAGGCAGGGAATTGAGGTTGATATTGGGGAAGAGAGGGGTGAGTTTCTCAAAGGCCTCGTCGCCGGAGGCGCGCACCACGGCTATTGCCCCGATGCCGGCGGGTGTGGATATGGCGCAGATCGTGTCTTTCATAATCGCAAGAATTTGCGGCAAAAATACAAAAATGCTATGGACGATTGTTTATTTTGAGAAAAATGTTGTATGTTTGCAAATTCTTATAAAAATGACAAATACTATGATGAAAAGAGTATTCCCAGTATATGGTTTGTTTGTGTTAACATGCTTGTTTTTAGCGGTTTCCTGTAACAGAAATACAGAAACATGTGGTCCTTGCAAGTTTGAATTGCTTGATTCAACACAATTCGTAATAGATGTTGAAGGGAATATTTATTCGGTTGTTAAGATTGGCAAGCAGACTTGGTTGGGCGAGAATCTGAGAACCCGGCATTATGCGGACGGTTCGCCCATTGACAACACGGATACGGTTTTCAAGGAGCGTTATTATTTTCCGGCAGGCAATGTGGATAGTGTCAAAATGTATGGGGTGCTCTACAATTGGGCTGCGGCCAGACATGCGAAGGACGGTGAGGTGCATGCCAACCGTGTGCAGGGTATTTGTCCGACAGGTTTCCATTTGCCTTCGGATGAGGAGTGGCATGAATTGGTGGATTTTGTCACCAATTGCACATCTGGAAAGAAGAAATTCTCTCCTGCCAAAATGTTGGCGGTGGATTCCTTGTGGAAGGAATCGGTAGTTCCGAACACTCCGGGAATGGGCATGGACTCAAACAACACATCTCTTTTCGGCGCTGTTCCCACGGGCCATTGTTATGAGGACAACGAGGTGGTGCGCTTCTACAGTTTCCATAGTGGCGCAAACTTCTGGAGTTCAACCCCTTATGGTTTCAAGGAGGGGGATGATACACTGATGAATCCCAACGCCTACGGCCGTTACATTGGTTACAACGATGTGTTGGCCAACAAGATTGTCAGTAACAAGAAGGCCTGTTTCTCAGTACGGTGTGTGAAGGATTAGGGGAAAAGTGTAACACGTAAAAACAAAAAAACCGCTAATTAGCGGTTTTTTTTGTTTGAGCGGAAAACGAGACTCGAACTCGCGACCCCGACCTTGGCAAGGTCGTGCTCTACCAACTGAGCTACTTCCGCTTGCGATTTTGGTACCGAAGGTGGGACTTGAACCCACACGCTCGCAATGAGCAAGGGATTTTAAGTCCCTCGTGTCTACCATTCCACCACTTCGGCTCGTTCAAAGAACGTCTCATTTTTTTGAGGCCGCAAAAATACAAAAAAAAATTATACGGCTTCGGCCAGTTGGGATTTTTTTGATTTGGGATGTTAGACGTTGGACTTGAGACGTGAGATGTGAGATGTGAGATGTGTGATGTGAGATGTGAGATGTGAGAACCCTGCGTCCTGCATCTTACGTCCTACATCTTACTTCTTGCGTCTTACATCTTACGTCCTGAGTCCCGCGTCTTACGTCTTACGCCCTACATCTTACGTCTTCCGTCTCTTATCGCCCGATCACGAAAATACATGGCCGCTTGTCCAGAGCGTTGCGTTCGTCCTCGAAATGCTTGCGCCACTTGCTCACCGATTGCGTTTTCAATAGCGCGTTCTCGGAGGTTAACCCTGCAGCAATGCAGACACGCGTCGCGGGCTGGCACACATTGCAAATAGAGTCCGCCATGCGCCGGTTGCGGTAGGGCGTCTCGATGAACATCTGCGACTGCCCCGTCTTGATGGCAACCGCCTCTATCGCCTTCAACTTTTTCTCCCTATCATATTGCTCCACCGGCAAATAGCCGTGAAAGACGAAGTTCTGCCCGTTCAACCCGCTGCCCATGAGGGCGAGGATGATGGAACTCGGCCCAATGAGCGGCACTACCTCAATGCCCAACTGGTGGGCCTTCTCCACCGCTTTGTTGCCCGGGTCCGCCACGCAGGGCACCCCGGCCTCCGACATCAGTCCCATGTTATGACCGTCCAGACAGGGCTGCAAATACTCGTTCAGCTCCACGCCCTGCGTGTGCTCGTTGAGTTCGAAGAATTGCAGTTCGTCAATCTTCTTACGAATGCCCGCATAACGCAGAAAACGCCGCGCCGTGCGCAGTTCTTCCACGATATAATAATCGATATCATTGATGATCTCCGCATTGAAGGACGGAAAGAAGTTGTTGAAATCGCCCTCTGCAATAGAGGTGGGGATGAGGTAAAGTTTGCCTGGTTTCATGTTGGATGTTGGATTTTGGATGTTGGATTTTGGATTTTGGATGTTGGATGTTAGATGTTAGATGTTAGATGTTAGATGTTGGATGTTGGATGTTGGATGTTGGATGTTAGATGTTAGATGTTGGACGTTGGATGTTTGATGTTGGATGTTAGATGTTGGATGTTGGATGTTGGATGTTGGATGTTGGGGGATTTGTTTGTTGTTTTGAGTTTAGGCTGTTGATTTTCTGGTAGCGTAACCCATTTAGTAATTTTAGGACACAATCGATTTTTTCAGAACACATACATAGTTGTTCACTTGTTACATATTCAAGATCAAATGCCAATGTCAGTTGACAATATACTTCCATAAGGGAACCTATCGCAATTTCAATGAAATGGATTTGTTCTTTTTTTGAGTATCTGGCATTGCCTTCTACAAAGTTTGAGGAAACAGATACAACGGCCCGCCTTAACTGATCCCCTAAACCATATCTCTCATAAGAAGGAAAAGAAGATTGAATTTGATAAACAAGCAAAACCAGTTCTCTGGATTGCTTCCAAGCTTCTAAGTTTTCAAAAGAAAATGTTTTCATAAGTTAAAATATTTTGTTAATAATTTTTTGCAAATATACAACTTAATTTGATGTTGTGTTGAAATGAAGATTGTTTTTTTGGACGTTAGATTTTGGACGTTAGATGTTAGATGTTAGATTTTGGATGTTGGATTTTGGATGTTGGATTTTGGATGTTGGATTTTGGATTTTGGATGTTAGATTTTAGATGTTAGATGTTGGATGTTGGATGTTGGATGTTAGATGTTGGATGTTGGATGTTGGATGTTGGATGTTGGATGTTAGATTTTAGATTTTAGACTTAGGACTTTAGATTTAGGACGTTTAACATAAGATTATGTTTTCCAACAAGTATCTCTTTTTCAATCTCTTCCTCTAACATCTCACGTCTCACGTCTTGTGTCTCCCCCTCTCACATCTCACATTTTACATCTTACGTCCTACATCTCACGTCTCACGTCTCACGTCTAACATCTCACGTCTTGCGTCTCCCCCCTCTCACATCTCACATCTTACGTCCTACGTCCTACATCTCACATCTCACGTCTAAAAAAATCACTCCAAATAACTCCCTTTCCCGAAAAGTTTCTTCGCGTACGGGGTGAGCTCCACATGCTTGGAGAGCCAGAAGATGGGCAGCACAACTGACTGCAAACCGCAGGCATACGGCGCGATGTCGTATTGCTGGAACACTATGGTGATGGTGCTCCGCGTGCTGTCGATGAAGAAGTTGTCCACCACCGACACTTTGCCGGCTTTGTGGTATTCCTCAAACATACAGTCGCTTATATCTTTGTTGACGACCAGATCCTCAATGGCGCGCACAATGGTTTTACCCATCTTGCTGGTGTCCACAAGGTCGTTTAGATGTATCACACGCTTGGCTTTGCGGTCGTAGGTCAGGTATTGCACGGTATATAAACCATGAGCGGCACCCGCCAAAAAGGTCTCGGTGGAGGTGATGAAAGTGACCAGATTGTCGTGCTGCTTTATGTCGTTGCTTAGATGGGCGTATGTATATGACTCTTTTCCCGTTACACTATCCACTGTCTTGGTTTCCAATGCTTTGGTGTCCTCGTATAGCCAAAGGTTGCTCAGCCAGCGTTGCGAGGCCTCGTTTACAGAGGTGGAGGTGCTGTCGGCGAATACCTGTCTAATCAGCTCTTTTTCAGCTTCTTTGGTCATCATGCCTTTGGTGGGCCACACCAGCGAATAACTGTTCTCCACTCCGCACGGATTGAGTGTCTCGGGCAGGTACGGGTCGTCGGTTTTGACCATATAACTGCGCATACCGGAAATGCTGAATGTGGTGAACGGCCCGTTCTTTTTTCCGCATCCTGTTAATACAACGATAGTTAGAATAAGCGTTAGGGATAATATCTTTTTCATTGTAGATGTGTTTTTTAGACTGCAAAATTACGAATTTTCTGTATTTTTGCCGCAAATTTGGATTATACTATGTCAAGAAACGAAAAAGAATTGGACGGCGTGACCCTCTTGGGCAACCAGAATACGCAGTACAATTACGATTACAATCCGGATGTTTTGGAAACTTTTGAGAACAAACATCCTGAAAATGAATATATTGTGACCCTGGATTGTCCTGAGTTCACCTCCTTGTGCCCTAAAACAGGACAGCCCGATTTCGGCCATATCATCATCAACTATATACCGCGTGTGCGCATGGTGGAGAGTAAAAGTTTGAAACTCTATCTCTTCAGTTTCCGCAACCACGGCGATTTTCATGAGGACTGCGTCAATATCATCATGAAGGATTTGGTGAAGCTGATGGACCCGAAGTATCTTGAGGTGATTGGGCTCTTCAATCCTCGTGGCGGCATCTCTATAAAACCCTTTGCCAATTATGGCGATGCGGAACATCAGGAACTGGTGCGTGCGCGTATGCTGGCTAATTTTCATCAAGAATAGAATGGCAATGGAGAAGGATTCGGTCATCATATACTCCGGCGGTATGGACTCCACCACATTGTTGTACGAGTTCAAGGATCAGATTGCGATTGCCATCACTTTTGATTATGGCTCCACGCAGAACGCCCGCGAGCGCGAATACGCCATTTTACATTGCAAACGACTGGGTATTAAACATTTGATTATCCCATTGGATTTTATGCACCAGCATTTCAAAAGCGCGCTTTTGGGGACGGCCGAGGATATTCCAGAAGGAAATTACGATGATGAGAACATGAAATCCACGGTGGTGCCCTTCCGCAACGGCATTATGTTGTCTATCGCATGCGGCATTGCCGAGAGCAACGGGCTGACCAAAGTGCTGATTGCCAACCACTCCGGCGACCACACCATCTATCCCGACTGCCGCCCGGAATTCATAAAGGCCATGTCGGAGGCCATGTCTGCCGGCACCTATGAGAATGTGACGGTCTTTGCCCCCTATACGCTGCTGAGCAAGAAGGACATAGCGCTGCATGGCAAGGCGTTGGGACTGGACTACAGCGAGACCTACTCCTGCTACAAGGGTGGGGAGCACCATTGTGGTAAATGCGGCACCTGCCGTGAGCGCATCGAGGCCCTTCGCGATGCTGGAATTGAGGATGCGACGATTTACTATGAACGATGAACGGTGAATGGTAAATGGTAAATGAGGAATGGGGAATGGTAAATGGTGAATGGTAAACGGTGAACGGTGAATGGTGAATGGTGAACCTTGAACCTTGAACCTTGTACCGTGTACCTTTCACCTTGAAATTTGAATCTTGAAACTTTTAAACTTTAAACCATAAATGTATTACGTACGAAAAACCTTAGAAATCTCCTCTTGCCACCAGTTGTATCTCGACTACGAGAGCAAATGCGAGAACTTGCATGGACATAATTGGAAAATCAATGTGTATTGCCGTGCCAAAGAATTGGACAGCAACGGTATGGTGTGCGATTTCACGGAAATCAAACGGCTGATCCATGGCAGGATAGACCATAAGAACTTAAACGAAGTACTTGACTTCAACCCCACGGCCGAAAATTTGGCCAAATGGATTGTGGATACGGTGCCCAACTGCTACCGTGCAGATGTGTGGGAGTCTCGCGATAACAAGGCCTCCTACATGGCGGACGATGTCGTTCAAAATTTCGACTGATGTATCCGATTAACGAAATATTCTATTCGCTTCAGGGGGAGGGTTACCATACTGGTACGCCCGCCGTGTTTGTGCGCTTCAGCGGGTGCAATTTGCATTGTGCCTTCTGCGATACGGACCATCGGGAGTCTAAACCTATGACCTCAAGCGAAATTATAGATAATATCGCACAATATCCTAATGCACAGCTGATTGTGCTAACGGGTGGGGAACCGTCGCTGTTTGCCGATGATGAATTTGTGCATGCGTTGAAAACGGGAACTGACCTACCCGTTGCAATCGAAACCAACGGTACGCGCGAGCTTTCGGAGGGCATCGACTGGGTGACGCTCTCGCCGAAGGAGGCGTTCGAGGGTGGGGGAGTTGTGCCCTGTGTGCTCACCCGCTGCGACGAACTCAAGGTGGTGTATTGCGGGCAAGATCTGGCGCAGTATGAACACATCGAGGCCAAGCATCGCTTCTTGCAGCCCTGCTACAGCGACGACCCGCTCCAGCGTCAGGCCAACATGGCGGCTTGCGTGCAGGCGGTACTGAACCACAAAGGGTGGCGGCTGTCGTTGCAGACGCATCGGATATTGGGGATACGGTGACCAGGGGTGGAAACGAAGAACTAAAACAAAGTTGAACCTCTTATAATGAGAGAGTTGCAATTCGTCAACGAGTAATTGACGAAAAAGGCCACTAGGCTGGTGGCCAATTAGAGATGCCTGAAATTTTCTTTTGCGAAAATAGGTTTCGTGATTTACTCTTATTTTTGCAGTGGTTTAGTAGAGGTGGCATTCCTGCCGCATGAAAGCCGTCTGAAAAGCTGAAACTTGATGTCCGGAGATAGACTTGAGCGCCGAGTTCATCACAACGATTTGGCGCGATAATGATGCAACTGAAAGTTCAAATGTTGCAACTAATATTGGAACTAATATTGGAACTTCCGGAAACAGTGTTGCAACTGACCATTTGACGGAGAACAAGCGAATCGTGGATAGAATAGTAAAAAAGAAAGTCAAGCCAAGAATGACAAAAGAGCAGTTG